>Ga0302286_10000879_pt1 | contig 23409 bp, 14 predicted proteins | sample III_Fen_E2_3_FD_198765 | JGI IMG/M metagenome (GOLD analysis project Ga0302286, IMG submission 198765) | Peat permafrost microbial communities from Stordalen Mire near Abisko, Sweden - III_Fen_E2_3 | ecosystem: Environmental > Terrestrial > Soil > Wetlands > Permafrost | place: Sweden: Abisko...
GTAAAACAATATAAATTCAATCTATTTATATTTGTTTTATGTTATATTATTTGATTGTGAATAGCCCACATTCCTTTCATATGCTGGGCTGGCGTTGGCCAATTATCATTTAGACAATTATCGCGATGGTTAAACTATAAAATATGTTCTTTGCTCTATAATTTTTTGCTAATGCGCTGTTTTATTGCCGAAAACAATTATTTTATAATATTGATAACAGTCCTATAAACCATGAATTTGGTTAGAATCAAAACCATTCAAATGCTTAATCATCCACAATTCACAACCAAAATGGCCACTATTCCCCAATGGAGCGCTCAAATAATTAAAGCCAAACCTTTCATACACCTTCAACGCTTGCTTTAATTCGGGCATCGATTCAATATAGATCTCTGCGAAGCCCAATTCTTTGGCGGTTTGCAGACACTTTTCAATAATCAATCCTCCAAGTCCCTTACCTCTCTCTTTAGGCAACAAATACATTTTCACCAATTCGCAAGTGTCTTTTGGCAATCCATCGGTCGGATAAATTCCACCACCACCTACAATTTGTCCGTCATCTGTTTCGGCGACGTAATAAGCTGAATGTGGCTTTTGAAACAACTCAAACAGTGCATCTGTCGAAGCATCGTGATAAACGGTACCCGGATGATCTGCTCCGAATTCAGTCAGTGTAGTACGGATAATTTTTGCCAACGCGGGATTGTCTGATTGCTGTATAGATCTGATTTGCATTTTTAATCGTTTCAAGATGAATATATCGGAAATGAATTATTGATTGAACCTGAAAATACAAGTTTAAAATACTGATGAAGACAAATATACCATAAAATAGGTATGTCAAATATAATCAAATTATTAAAATTTTCTCATTGATTTAGAATGCGTAAAATTGTAAGATATAATTTCTATTTTTGTTCGGATAAACCCGTATTTAAATAAATCCTATGAAGCAAAAAATCAGGCTGCAATTACTGTCTCTGGTAATTGCATTATTTGTCCTCCTGCCGGCAAGTTCGTTTTCGCAGGCTAAACTTCCAAAGAGTGCCGCAAAATCGTCAGTAGCAAAAACCGACGTATTGCCGCTCGATACTGCCGTTAGGGTAGGCAAGTTACCTAACGGATTTACCTATTACATCCGAAAAAATATCGAACCTAAAAACCGGGTGACAATGTATCTCGCCACCAAGGTTGGCTCAGTTCTTGAAAATGATGATCAGCAAGGACTTGCTCACTTCATGGAACACATGAGCTTTAATGGCACCAAAAATTTTCCTAAAAATGAGCTGGTTAGCTACCTTCAAAAAGCCGGGGTTCGTTTTGGAAGTGATTTGAATGCCTTTACCAGTTTCGACGAAACGGTTTACCAATTACCAATTCCAACCGACGATCCTGTAGTTCTAAAAAATGGTTTCCAGATTATGCGCGACTGGGCACAGGATGCCACGCTCGACTCCGTAGAAATTGAAAAGGAACGCGGCGTAATCCTCGAAGAAAAAAGATTGGGAAAAAGCGCCCAGCAACGGCTGCAAGACAAGTATTTACCCATTCTTCTGAACCAGTCGCGGTATAGCAATCGTCTTCCTATTGGTACTGAAGAAGTTTTGAAGAACTTTACGGCTGCCACAATTCGCAGTTTCCATACCGACTGGTATCGTCCGGACCTTCAGGCATTGATTGTAGTTGGGGATATCGATGTAAACGTTACAGAGAAAACAATCAAAGATTTGTTTTCCAGCCTGAAATCACCTGCCAAACCAAAACCAAGAATTGATTATACGATTCCATTAACGCAGAAAAACCAATTCTTTGCAGCAACCGATAAAGAATTTCCGGTAATGGTAGTGCAGGCTTTTATCAAACTACCTGAGAGTAAACTAATAACTACTGCTGATTATCGCCAAAGCATACTCAGGTCGCTGTATAACCGCATTATTGGTGCACGGATGGGGGAACTCAGCAAACAAGCCAATCCACCGTTTATCCAGGGCGGAAGTTCAATTGGTGGCTTCCTGGCTAACCTCGATGTCGCTTCTGCGGTTGTAGTTGGAAAACCCGGCGAACTCGAAAAAGGTTTTAAAGCGGTTTGGACAGAAGTAAAGCGCGCTCAGAAATTCGGCTTTACACAAACTGAGCTTGACAGAGCCAAAGAATCGTTAATGCAGAATATCGAATCATCTTTTAAAGAGAAAGATAAAACCAACTCAGAGAATTATGTACGCGAATACCTGAATCTCTTTTTAAAAGAGGAAGCGTCTCCGGGAATCGCTTATGAATATCAATTTTATAAGGATAACCTTGGCGGCATAACGCTTGATGAAGTCAATGGTGTGGTTAAAAAATACCTGGTTGATGTAAACCGCGATATTATTATTTTGGGACCCGAAAAGGAAGCCGCAGCATTACCGACCGAGGCGATTGTTAATGGTTGGGTTTCCGACGTTCAAAATAGTGAAATTACCGCTTATGTCGATAACGTTTCAGATAAACCATTACTTGCGAAAAAACCGGTCGCCGGTAAAGTGGTATCAGAAAAGAAACTTGATGGAATCGGGGTTGTTGAACTGACACTTAGTAATGGTGTTAAAGTAAATCTTAAACCAACCGATTTCAAAAACGACGAGATTAGTTTTAACGCTTTCAGCCCGGGAGGTTCATCACTTTACGGCGATTCAGAATACGAATCGGCAAACCGTGCTTCATCGTTGATCAATTATAGCGGAGTTGCTGATTATAGCTCAGTCCAGCTTACCAAATACCTTACTGGCAAAAAAGTTCGTGTTTCACCATATATCGGCGAGCGCACCGAAGGCATTTCGGGGAGTGCTACTCCAAAAGACCTTGAAACTGCCCTCCAATTGGTCTATTTATATTTTACACAGCCACGTAAGGACGTTGAGGTTTACAAAGGATTACTCTCACAGGAAAAAGCATCGATTGCTAACCGTAGCAACGATCCGCCATCGGTCTTTTCCGACACAATATCGGCCGTACTCGGTAATTACAGCATTCGCCGCACGGGACCAAGTATCGAAAAATATGATAAAATCAACCTCGATCGCGCTTTCGAAATCTACAAAGATCGTTTTGCCGATGCATCTGATTTCACCTTCACTTTCGTAGGTAGTTTTGAAAATGAAAAGCTGAAGCCTTTACTTGAACAATACCTTGGAGCATTACCATCAACTAAACGTATTGAAAGTGCACGCGACCTTGGTATTAATATCCCAACCGGCAAACTACAAAAGCAGGTATTTAAAGGTCAGGAACAAAAATCAACAGTGCGTTTGACGTTTAGTGGGGTTTATCAATACAATGAAACTGAAAATAATCTTTTGGACGCTTTGTCAGCAGTATTAAATATCAAACTGATCGAGCGACTTCGCGAAGACGAGAGCGGTGTTTATGGTGTAGGATCGAGAGCCTCGTACAGTAAATATCCTGAGAATAGATATTCATTTTCAATTGGTTTCGGATGTTCTCCCGATAATGTTGAAAAGCTAATTGCTTCGGTACTCGACGAAATAAAAAAGATCCGCGATAACGGAGCGACACAGGTTGATGTCGAAAAAGTACAGGCAGAAGAACGCCGCGTCACCGAGGTACAGTTGAAAGAAAACGGTTTCTGGCTTGGCTATCTGAATGGTCAGTTCCAGAATGATGAAAATCCGGAACAAATACTTTCATATCAGGAAGCGTTGAAAAAAATTACGCCGGAAGCATTAAAAGTCGCAGCGAACAAATACCTAAGCGGTGACAATTATGTCCGTCTGGTGTTGTATCCCGATAAAAAGGAGGTCGCCGGAACTAAATAAAAGTGATTTAAAAATAATTTGAATTGATACAAAGAGGGTGTTCCGGTTTTCGGGGCACCCTCTTCAATTAACAGGTAAAAATTGCCTCAATTGCATGTCGGGAGAAACACGAAATATGCATTCCAAAATGAGCCAATTAATATAATTTCACATGCTGATAAAGTAATTCCAACATTACTTTATCAAATAATTCAATCTTCCGGATAAAATTAGAGCAAATAATGCATCGCCTTGATGTTCCTTTTTGAATAGCTTAATTCATTTAATAACAAAGATTCCAACAATATATAATTGTAAATTATTTTTACATAAATTGACGACAATGTAAATTTATCATACACTTAATTGCCCTTATTTGGCTAAAATCCTTAAATAAGTCGATTTATGCCTGTATATTTGCAACGATTTTTTTACAATAAAAGTAAAATAATTAACATTGTGATTTTCGATGTTGGCAAAGAAAATCGTGATTTGATGATTGAATTTAACTTGCAGTCTTAACAAAAAGTTGATTCAGATAGAATAATTAAAACTTTTGCATCCGAACGGATGAGTTTAAATATGAATATTAATTATCAATTTAAGTCAATCAATTTTATGAGAAGATTTTTCAAAAAAAAGGAAGTTCCGTCCGGGAATTTCCGGCATCGAATGTTTTTCATTTTGAGCCTAACCCTGATTTTTCTATTTACCTCAACCCTGATTTACGCATCCGGGAGTTACTCCAACAATGCAAATGCAACGCCTGAAATAAAGCAGGTTGCCATCGAAGAAGCGCTCAATTCAATTGTATTGGCACCCGATTCGTTAAGCAATCAGCCATCAAAAACCATTTCCGGCACGGTAAAAGACGCCAAAGGACTGGCAATACCAGGAGCAACGATTGTAGTCAAAGGCACAACAACCGGCGTAAATACCTCTAATGATGGTATATTTTCACTTAAGTTACCTGCCGACGCGAAAATACTTGTCATCTCTTTTGTAGGGATGAAATCGCAGGAAATTGAAGTAGGCACGAAAACAACGTTTCCCGTTGTCTTACTTGATGAGACTTTCGGCCTTGACGAAGTGGTGGTAATTGGATACGGTTCTTTACAGAAAAAAGAGCTGACAAGTTCCATTACAAGCGTTTCAAGCAAAGACTTCCTCGAAGGATCAGCCAACAATGCCATGCAAGTCATTAATGGTAAAGTAGCTGGTTTGTCGGTATCTTCATCTGCACCATCCGATCCAAATGCTGGTGTCAGTCTTCAAATACGGGGTGCGTCTTCAATCAAAGCCGGAACAGGTCCGCTTGTCGTGATCGATGGTGTTCCCGGTGGCGATTTGTCAACAATTGTACAACAGGATATTGAATCCATCTCCGTATTGAAGGATGCTTCATCGGCAGCTATTTATGGTACACGTGGCGCAAATGGCGTAATTATCGTGACAACTAAAAAAGGAACACGCAATGCGGATAAGGTTAGCGTAGTTTACGACAGTTACGTCTCAACAATGACAGTGGCCCGCAAACCCGAAATCCTTTCAGCTGACGAATTTCTTGAGAAGAAAAGAGACGTCGATCTTGGCGCCCGTACTGACTGGTACAGTGAATTGATTCGTAAAACACCTATCGAAAACAATCAATTCCTCTCGGTTTCCTCTGGAACTCAAAATACAAGCTACAGAGCTTCTGTCAACTATCGCAAGGCTGATGGAATCGACATCGCTTCCGGTCGTGAAGAGTATGGTGTACGTCTAAATTTTAGCCAGAAAGCGTTGGATGGCAAATTCGAGATGATCGGTAATGTAGCCAACCGATATACCAAGGAAAAATATACCGATTACGGAGCTTTCAACCAGGCAATGCAGCTAAACCCAACGATGCCGGTTTACGATCCTGCCGACCCAAATAAGTATTTTCTTCCCTACGGATACGATACCTACAACCCTGTCGCTAAATTAAATCTCGATCAAAATGGTGCAGAACGTAAATTCCTGAATGCGGATCTTACTTTCAAATTTAACATTCTGAACAATCTGAATACTCAGATTATGATAGCCCAGCAAACTACTGATAAGGATGATAATATATTCAGCCCAAGCACTTCCGCTGAATCGCGTGATAACAACCGCAGAGGTCGTGCAGAACGCAGATACGAAAAATGGAACGATCGCACTTTTGAATGGACAACAAACTATTCATTAGACATCGACGCACACAAACTGAAATTATTGGCAGGTTATTCCTACCAGGATTTCACTAATAGCGGCTTTTGGTCTCAAAATTTCGACTTTCCGTCGGACGCATTAACCTACAACGCTTTGGGAGAAGGGCTTTACCTGAAACAAGGTAAGGCAGACATGAGTTCATGGAAAGGAAAGAATCAGCTCGCTGCCGTTTTTGGTCGTGTAAACTACAGCTTCAACGACATTTACCTTTTCTCAGCCTCCTTACGTTATGAAGGCTCCTCCAAATTTGGAACCAATAACAAATTTGGTTTATTCCCGGCAGTATCAGCAGGATGGCGTCTTTCGAAAATGGAATTTATGAAATCGTCCACCTTTGTTAATGACCTGAAACTACGTGCCGGATTTGGCGTCGCAGGCCGCGAAGGTTTCGACCGGTATACTTCTCCTGCTACTTACAGCGGTGCCGGAAGATATTTAGCCGAAGGTGCCTGGTTAAAAGTCTTCGGTCCTGCCAATAACCCAAATCCCGATTTGAAATGGGAAAAAGCAATCAACTACAATGTTGGCTTGGATTTCACCCTCTTCAACAGCCGTTTATCAGGTGCTTTAGACATCTATCAGCGTATGTCGAAAGATATGATCTACAATTACGATGCCCCGGTTCCTCCAATGATTCAGGATCAGATTTGGGTAAATGTAGGCACAACCCAAAATCGGGGAGTCGAACTAAACCTCGATTACCAGGTCATTAAAATGAAAGATTTCAGCTACGACATTAACATGGTTGGTAGTTACAATAAAAGCATTATCAAGAGTTTATCAAACGACCGGTACAATCGTCCATTCTTCGATGATTACGGCTTGCCTTCTCCGGGAAATCCTGGAAATGCATTCAGAAACATGGAAGGCCATGAATTGGGAAGTTTCTATGGTTTAAGGTATGCCGGTCTTGATGACCAGGGCAGGTTCCTGATCTATAATAAAGCGGGAGAAAAAATACTCTCTACATTAAGAACAGAGGAAGATAAAGCATTCATTGGTAATGGAATTCCAAAACTACAGTTGTCAATGAATAACATTATCCGATACAAGAATTTTGACCTTACCTTGTATTTCCGTGGATACTTTAACTACGACATTCTTAATTTGAAACAGATGTACTACGGACTTCAATCGGTTTCGAATGTTAACTTGCTAAAAGATGCCTTTACCCGAAATGCTGCCATCACGTCAGAGAAAGAATATAGTGACTATTTCCTTGAAAAAGGAGATTTCGTGAAACTCGACGCTGTAAATCTGGGCTATAACCTTGATCTGAAGGAAAAAAGCAAGTACATCAGTAATATGCGGGTCTATTTTGCAGTTAAAAATGTCTTTACAATTACAAATTATACTGGTCTTGATCCTGCTCAGGTTAATATTAATGGTCTGCAACCCGGTATTGAAGACAAGGGAAGTTATCCGACTGTTCGTTCATTTACCTTAGGACTTAAGGTATCCTTCTAACCAGTAAAATATATACAATATGAAACGATTTAAAGTTAAAAGTATATTCACTGTACTTGTTGTTTTAATGCTTGCTTCCTGTTCCAACCTCGATGAAGAATTATTCGACAGGATTGGAAAGGAAACTTACTATCAAAATAAGAATGCTGTTTTGGCTTCGGTACTCCGAACCTATGAGCATGGTCATTGGTATTCGACTTCCGAAAGATGGTACGCCCAGGAATTAACCGGTGATCAATTTGTCTGGACCCAAAAAGGGCGCCATGGTTACGACGGTGGTCAATGGGTACGTTTACACAACCATACATGGACTGCGGAAGAGGGTACTCTTGCAAGTTGCTGGAACGGCGGATTTACAGGCATCGGTTATGCAAATAATTCGATGGCAGACCTCGAAACACTGGATTACACAAAGTTCGGTATGACGGAAGCAGAGAAACAAACCCATATTTCTGAATTAAAAACCATCAGGAGCTGGTATCAGCTGATGTTGCTCGATTTTTTTGGGACGATTCCAATTGTTGAGAATATCACTGATTTAAAACCGCAATCCACACCACTGGAAAATTTTACTTGGATTGAAAAAGAAATCAAAGAGAATATCAGTAAATTACCCAAAGCGCCGATTGCAAAGTACGAAGGCCGGATGACCCAGGGAGCTGCAGCCACCATCTTAGTGCGACTTTATCTCAATGCAACAAATTATATTGGGACTCCTAAATGGACCGAATGTGCCCAGGTTTGCCAGGATATTCTGGACGGAAAATACGGAACTTATTCAGTTGATCCGACATGGTATGGTCCGTTTAATGCACAAAACGACAAATCGCCGGAAGCAATCTGGTACTTTCCACATGCTAAAAACCAATTAGATGGCAGTTTCAACTATACACCATTCTTCCACTATAACAGCCGCCAGGCAACTGGTTTTACACAATGGGGCGAATGGAACGGTATTGGTCTTCAGCCGTCACTCGATCTTGATGGGAAACCATATACTTCAGCATTGGGTCGCCCTTTTGCAAAATTCAATGATAAGGATTTGCGCAAAAAACCATATAACTATTTAGGGAATGGCAAATACGAAGGAATGTTTGTATATGGTCCTCAATATAAAAGGGGTACGACAGAACCAATTTTGGGTACCGAAGAATACAACGGTAAACCGCTTGTTTTTGTTGATCAGGTTGGACGATTCTCGGAAAAACCTGCAGGCAGATGGCTTGAAGGCTCAAAAGTAATAACCGGAGAAGAAAACACAGGTGTTCGTTGGCTGAAATATCCTATATTTCCCGATTATGATCCAAACGAAATGGAACCTGATGGAGCAGAGATGCGCTTATCAGAGATTGTTTACTCATTGGCTGAATGCAAATTCCGTTTGGGTGACAAAGCAACTGCAGCCACTTTACTGAATTCAGTTCGTGTGCGCAATTTTGCACCCGAAGATTGGGCGTCCGTAGCTTATACTGCCGATCAGATTACCGAACAGGAATTGCTTGACGAATGGGGTCGTGAGTTTTTAGGCGAGCGTCGTCGTCGTACCGACCTGATTCGTTTTGGCAAATTTACCGAAGGAACATGGTGGGATAAACAAGCAACACCTGCCAATAAAAAGTTCTTCCCAATTCCGAATAAAGCTTTGAATACAAATCCATTATTGAAACCTACCGAGGCCAATAATTAATTGCATATTTTTTTAATCAGGAAGGCTGTCTCATTTTTCATGAGGCAGCCTTTTTTAATGAAAAACGGCCCTAAATTCACCATCGACTGGGAATTTAGGGCCGTTATCTTTGATGTATTCCGTTACTTTAGCATACCAACACTTTTCCAGTTTCCGCTGAAATAGCCTTTATCAAGCCGATCAAGATAAGCTGTATTATTGTTTCGAACAGCAATTTCCATTAAATCGCGGTAAAGATAAAACTGCAGCCAATAGCCATAGTTGTATTTCTGCTGAATCGATTTCGGACTGCGCATCAGGCTGTACCAACTCAGATTGATGCCTGCTGCCTCCGCCACAGCCGATGCTTCTTCTGCATTCCTCCACATTTTTTCGGAGACCGATGTATTGAGCGCAACCAAATCTTCGTATTTCATACCTGCTGTATTGATCACTTCCGCCTTATCATCGATTCCTAATTTCTTTAGAGACACTGTGTGTTCAAATAGTGTATCACCATCCAGATCGTATGAAATTTCATCAAGAAATCCGTTTTTATCGGTATCGGTGTATTTCAGTGTTGAGAATACTTTAGGTTCAACCTGCGAGCGACCTGGACCATAACCATCATATATTCCACCCATTCCCTGGTAAGAGAATGCATTTTGATCAACTCGCCAGGCACCCCACTCGGCACCAAACAGGTGAATACGACCGTCGAATTTACTTACATACAGGTTTCCTTTCCCAGAATTATCCATGTCCCATTCGCCGCGGTCGCCAGCAGCATCTGCCTGCGGGTTATTGTCTATTCCACCTTTTCGGGCACCAATTTTGAAAAGGTTGTTCGGCTCATACAATTCAACCCGCTCCCACCGAGCGCAGTCATCGTCTTCGTCGAATGTAAAATATACCGATTTAAATTTGCCACGGTTGAAAACCAGGTCCCACGCGGACTCATGATCGGGATAAATCAATTCGCTTAACTGCCTCCAACGTGGATCCATAAACATTGTGTCGGTTGCCGGCAGACCGCGCATGTTATCGAATTTGTGAACCTGATCCATGTAGTTAAAACCTCCACCGCGGAAATGAATCGTCATGTCGAGATCGAATTCATTCTGAACCTGGTTGTCATTGTCCATGTCGAACGATAATGAAGCCCAATCGATGTTACCAGTCAACTTTGTATTTTCAGGCACATTCGCAAGTGTTTTATCATTCACAAAAGTAGGTGAATCGCATAATCGGATCGCCATCTCGGTCAAACCGTCTTTATCCGTATCATAAAACAGAAATGGATTTTCCCAGTTAAGCCTGACATCGTTCATCTTTTCGGTTGTTGTGTGCATTTTCAGGAATAGGCTTTTTCCGTGATAATCCTCGAAGAAATCGGACTGACCGTTGTGTATCCAACAGCGAAGTTGAAATGTATTCCAGTCGATGTAATTGAAAATATTATCCAGATCGGTATCTAAAACCCACATATAGTGACCTGGTCCCCATGCATTCTTAACTTCCATGGCCACGTAATCGACCACTACCTGCATATCGGCTTTCCCATCCTTGTTGGTGTCGTTCCAGTCGATAACCAGATCGTTGTAACTTCCGAATTTGCCATCTTTATCGCGGTCAATCATCAGACAATCGCTGTCGGTATCGCCTTCGGTATCTGTAATTTTCATATCGTCGTCATCGTCAATCCACCTGACCGGTGTGTTATTGATCGTCATTGTTTCGAGGACATCCGGATCACCGTCTTTATCAAGATCGGTAAACTTGATTTTTGATCCGGCAGGAGCCGGTGGCAATCGATATGAGTTGAGCGGGATTTTTGAATTCCAGTACGGTTTCGCATTCTGAGCCATTAAGGAAGAACCGATCAGGATTATAATTACTGATAAAATACAATTTTTCATTTGCTTACTATTAATTCTTAATTTTTTGACCTACAAAATCAACTCCTGTAAACGAGAATTGAGATGAATCATCCTTTGTGCGATTATAAAATGGAGAATACATCTTTGCTGACATCGTTTTTGAACCGGGATCAATTTCAAGTAACCTGATGAATCCGCCCCCATTATCTTCTCCCTGGTAATCTTGTAATATTTGATAGATATGATTGCCTTTCAAACCAATATCATCGCGATGCACAGAAGAGCCCGTATGTCCGCTTAATACCAAACAAACATTCGCATATTGCTTTATCAACTGATCGTAAACTTTCTGAGGGCTTAAGTCGCCATATCCGGCATTGTCCTGACCAATGATTCCCTTCGCGTTTAGATGGTAATGGGTCAGAATAATTACATTGTGTTTAGGATGTTTTGAAATGATTTTACCAGCCCATTTAACAGGAGCTTGCCGCGAACAAAATTCGAGCGTTAATACCAGCCAATTCAAGCCTCCGGCTTTAAAAGTATAGTAGGCATTATCACTTTTATTCTTTTCGAACCTCCCTTTTTGTGCAGTAAATCGCTTTACCGGGAAATAAGTGTTGAAGCGATCGGTAGTTCTCAAATTGGCATTCACATTTCCGGGTGCTGCACTTCCGCTATGTTCACCTACCGCACCGGTGTCGTGATTTCCAAGTGTAATCGCATAAGGAACACTACCATTATCTAAGATTTTGAAACCTTCGTTTGCCCTGTTGTACTGATCGATGCTGTTAAAATCTACCAAATCACCAACATGCAGTACGATCGGAATATTCAATGAATCTTTTTTGTCAGCAATCCATTTCACCTGGCTTGTAAACATCCCCGGATTATAGTTGACTTCACATTGGGTATCAGGAAGGATGGCAACAACAAATTTTTGAGCCAATGCAGCATGGGTAATAAAGAAACAAAGAAGCGCAAACACAATAAAATGTGCTTTATGCGTGAAATACATTTTACTTTTCATGATTTAGCTGTATTACAATTAACGATCTCTCTTCAGACTGTGAATATATTTATAAAAAACCGGTTCCTCTTTCAAGGAACCAGTTTTAAATGAATAACAGCTTATCGGACTGTCTATTTTACAGTAATCTTTCCACCTGGAAATACTACCTGACTGTAATCTGGGCCATTGTAACCATGGTTGGTCACCACGATCGAAAGATCGAAGGTACCTGCCGTTTTGTAGGTGTAAGTGCAATACCAACCTTCAGCATTTTGCGCGGTTTTTAATCCTTTGGCACCAACCAATCCATAGTCAAGATATAAGTCGCTCACCTTCAAAACCGGATGATTAAACATATCAATTGAATCAGCAAATGTCACTCCACCATCAAGGCTTACCTTCTTTTTGATGATTTGCCGGTCACCTCCAGGCCAGACAGAACAAATATCAGCCTCGGTGATTACAACGAATCGCATGGGCTTCCCTTTTGTCGGCTGTGTAATCAGTGAGTCTTTACCGCTTTTATCGGTCATATACATTTTCACCTCGTTAACTGTTGGCGTATCAATACTATCTTCTTTCAAACAGGAAACAAGGGAAAGGGAAGCAAACACTCCCATCGCTATGAAATATATTATCTTCTTCATCTTTTATATTTTAACAGATTAATACCCGGTATTTTGAGTTAAAGTCGGGTCTTTTTCGATTTCACCAACAGGAATAGGCAATATGAATTGATACTCTGCAATCGGTCCTGTAATGTAAATCTTGTCATCATAATCTACTTTTGTCATCAACGCTTTGGTGATTACAGAGACCGCTTTCCCCGTTCTGACAAGATCAAAATACCGGTGACCTTCGAATGAAAGTTCCATGCGTCGTTCGTGCAATATTTGATCAAGGGTTAGTTCATCTGCAGTAATCAATGCCGTTGGCCGAACGCGCGCTCTGACCTGATTGAAATAAATTAAAGCTTCGGTTTTTTGTCCGTTAGCCAATAAAGCTTCTGAATACATTAAAAGTGCATCGGCATAGCGCGTTACCATATAGTTGTAATCAGTTCCTGTATTTACATAATTCTTAACGGTTGCAGCTGTTGGACACAATTTAGAAGCCCATGCCTGAATGGGAGGCGTGTCGCCCGGACATTTTCCGGAGTCGATACTTGCAGCATAACGGGTTAATTCGTTGCTATTTACAAAATCGCGCATCAGGTTGTGTTCTACCAACAACTGGTTGCTTGATGGTGCAGACAACCGTTTGCCGATATCAACGCCCATCCACTTAAACCAGTTACTTGGCTGTCCGGCAGCAACATTGAAGTTTACTTCGAAAATAGATTCTGCATTAAACTTGTTGTTGGGTTGGAAAATACTTTTATAATCAGCAAGCAATGAATACGTTCCTGCGGCTTTATCTACAATCAGCTTTTTTAAAGTTTCAGCTGCCTTCGCAGGATTGTTAATTGTCAGATACGCTTTCCCAAGCATAGTCAAAGCAGCGCCACTGGTTGCCCTGGCTTCTTCATTTTTCAGTGCGGCATCACCTTTTTTAAGGCAGTTAGCAAAAGCAAATTCAAGATCAGGAATAATTACCGAAGTATAAATGTCACTAACGGTTGCCCGGCCAATTCCGAATGCTGTATTCGGATCAGCGAAAGGTGCAACAACTTTAGGTACATCGCCGTAAATCCTTACCAGGTTGAAATAGCCCAAAGCCCGAAGGAAAGTTGCTTCGCCACGGTAAACTTTTAAAAGCGCTTCTTCAGTGGCATCTTTTGCTTTGTAAGCATCAATAATTGCAATGATATTATTGCTGGTAACAATCATTTTATAGCAGTTGTTCCAGATACCACCTTGTGAGTTGGCATTCGTCTTTTGGAAAATGTGCCAAACGCTACTCCAGGTAAAGTCTTTTCCATCATCCGACATCAATTCAATAATCAGTGGCATATCGCCCTGATTATATATATTTTGCAGATTTTTGTAGCAGGCAACCAATCCGGTTTTGATTTCAGCCGGGCTGTTATAATAAGCCCCTGTGGATAAAGCATCTTCGGGTTGTTTGTTCAGAAAATCTGCTGAGCATCCGAACATGAGCACTATCAGTATAATGAGTGAAAATAAATTTTTCATATTTGTCATTTGTTTTTCAGGTTACATTGAAATGTTTACGCCAAAGGAAATCGTTCTTGCCAATGGATACGCCCCACGATCAATCCCTTGCGAAGTTGTCTGGTCGCCTTTAAAGTTTGTTTCAGGATTAAATCCGGGAAATTTGGTGATAAACAGAGCATTCTGAATGGTTGTGTAAATCCTGACATTTGAGAAACTTGCTCTTTTTGCTAACTGTTTTGGCAAGGTATAACCAAATGATATATTCTGGATATTCACGTAAGTTCCTTTGTAAATAAGTGTTCCGGAAAGGTCTGTTCCTTCATAGCTTTTACGCGTAGGAGCCGGATATTTGGCATCGGTACGTGTTGGAGTCCAGTAATTGTTGTAATATTCGGCAGTTGTATTCATTGTTCCGGCACCACGCCCAAAAACACCCGTGTATTCGAGCATATTAATATCACCACCCTGAACACCATTTACCTGAACAGATAAATCAAAACCTTTGTATTCGAATGAGTTGGTCATCCCCCAAACAAAATCGGGAATTGATGAACCGATGATTGTATTATCGCTTGCATCCAAAATACCATCGCCGTTTACGTCTGCAACTTTAGGCATCCCCGGATTCGAGCGGTTTTTCCATAATGGATTACTTGCATTGAATATAGGAGAAGTTTTCACATCTTCCCAGTTATTATAGGCTCCTAAGTTTACCATACCATATAAACCTGCCAATGGCTTTCCTTCGGTCGTGTAACAGTTTTCAATAATCAACGGACGTTTATCTTTTCCAATATCAAGAACGCGGTTACGGTAGTACGAAAGGTTTAAGTCGGTTGTCCATTTAAAAGGACCAGTCAGATTTCGGGAGTTGACAGAATATTCAAATCCGCGATTACGCATCGAACCGATATTAGCCATATACGAACTAAAACCTGTGATGGTTGGCAATGGCATATTGAACAACATATCAGTCGTTTTCCGGTAAAAATAATCCATCGTAAACGTAACTCTGCTATCCAGTAGTTGAAGATCAGCACCAACGCTATAATCGGTCGTTGTTTCCCAACCAAGTTTCGAGTTTGCTACTTTTCCGTCAACATATCCGGCCGAAACCGTTGATCCCTGTCCCAAAACATACGAAGTCGAATTCAAGGTGCTTAATGCCATATAATTGGCAATTCCTGCATTTCCAATAACACCCCATCCGCCACGTATTTTCAAATCGCTTATATATTTTTTTAGTGGAGAGAAGAATGCCTCGTCAGAAGCACGCCATGCCAATGATACTGATGGGAAAGTACCCCATTTGTTATCCTGACCAAACCTTGATGAACCATCGCGGCGCACACTACCGGTAAAGTAATATTTGCCGGCATAGTTATACATCACACGACCAAAACTTCCGATCATGGTTTCTCCGGAACGGTTGGTTCGTGCATCATTCTGTGCATTCAGGATTGTTGTAGCCTGATTTAGAGTAGATACAAGATCGGTTGGATAATCGTATTTGCTGATGTAGTTACTTCTGTAAGTTGATTCTTCAACTGAATACCCAGCCATTGCGGTTAACGAATGTTTGCCAAATTTTTTCTGGTAAGTCAGGAAGTTCTGCGAATTCCAGTACAAACGTGTGCTGGTCTGATTAATACCCTGAGAACGGGAAAATGTCTGTGATGCAGTAGGAACTGAATTTGGTAAAAAGAAATTTTGTTCCCAATACCTGAATTCAGTATGTAGTTCTGACCTGAATTTAAGATCTTTCAGGATATTAATTTCAGTGTAGAGTGTTGAAAGGCTTTTTGCTGTTCTGCGTTCATCCTGTTTCTGGAACTGGTGCAACGGATTTACAAACGCACTAAAGTTCCAGTCCCATGGATCGTCAAGTACGGCTCCCCAATATTTCGGAGCACCCTGATCATCGCGGGCATTAAAGATCGGAGGCATTGCAATCGCATTAAAAAATGGATTTGAATTGCCGCCCCCTTCAGTATTTGATAATACGGTTAGGTTTTCGATTGATGGCGCCAACAGTAAACCGACTTTTACGTGGTCGTTAATTTTGAGGTCTACATTCGCACGGAACGAAAAACGGTTGTAACCCGAAGTCGGAACAATACCTTCCTGGTCAAAGTACCCTCCTGAAATCATATACGAAACATTCTCGGTTCCACCTGAAGCCGACAACTGAACATCGTTTACTCTCCCTATCCTGGTTATTTCATCCTGCCAGTTGGTATCGTAAGGCATCGCCTTCGTTGCATCAGAAACGGTGATCCACCGGGCATGTTTTGAACCTGGCTGTGCCATTGCCGAGGCATGTTGTGAATATTTGGCCCAATTCGAAATTCTCAAAGCGTCAGGATCGGTCCACTGCCATAATGCTGCATTGGGGTTGTTTGTTCCAAAATTAGGATCTTCAATAATATAGGCATTGGCACGGGAATCATCCATATATTTCAGGAAATCCGTTCGGTTCAATACATCAATCTTATTAATCATCTGCTGCATCCCGGTACTCACATTTACGTTGATGGATGGCTTTCCGGTTTTTCCTTTTTTAGTTGTTATCAAAATAACACCGTTGGCAGCCTGGGTTCCGTAAATAGCACTCGAAGAAGCATCTTTCAAAACTTCAATCGATTCAATATCGGCTGGATTAATTGAGTTTAAAGGGTTCTCATTTTTATCGAAACCACCTTTCATTGGAAAACCATCAATTACCACAAGTGGGCTGTTGCTCGCGTTAATTGAACTCACTCCACGGATTACGATATTGGTACCGCCACCAGGAGCAGCATTGGTATTCGAAATACGAACTCCTGCCATTTTTCCGGTGATTGCCTGGGCAAAGTTCGAAACAGGCTGGTCTTTCAAAGCTTCGGCTGAAACCGAAGAGATCGCAGTCGAGATATCCCGCTTCTTTTGCACACCATATCCAACAGCAACTACTTCCTCGATGCCGATGGTTTCATCTTCAAGCGTTACATTAATGGTTGTTTTTCCACCAACGGCAATTTCCTGCGATTTCATACCTACAAACGAAAACTGCAGCGAAGCATTTTCAGGTATATTCGACAGCGTGTAACCACCAAAAGAATCGGTAATTACCCCTGTTGTAGTTCCTTTTACGATAACAGAAGCTCCGGGAACTGACGCCCCGGTCTGATCGATTACTTTACCTTTAACTGATTTCTGTTGCTGACTGCCCGGTGCAACAGTTTCCTCCTTAACAGGCGTGATTATGATTAAATTATCAGACATCACTTTATACGAAACATCCTGATTTTTGAATACTTCATCAAGGATGGCCTCCACACTTCCGTCGGTCACCTTCAAATCTACTTTCCGTGTAACATCAACCTGTTCGCGTTGATAAAAAAACCTGAAATCACTTTTACCCTCAATTTCTTTTAGCAGATCGACAACTTGTTTGGAATGAACATTAAACGAGAATTTGGTTGTCTGCGAATATACTGTAGCCGAAACCTGCATCAGACAACTCATCAAAACAATAAATGTTAGCTTCATTTTTAAAATTAGCTTATGCCCTGCTCTCTTATGCAGAGCAGAAGCAATTGGTTTTTTTTTCATAAATTTGTACGTGTTTGATTAATAACATTTTTTTGGTGTGACAGCACCGTTTATTAATTGCATTGAGCCGGTTTGATGTGACAGCATCTCCGGCTTATTTGTTTTTCAAAAGCCTAATTCATGAATTCTTGTGTCCTCCTTCCTTTTTTTGAATTATAATTTTCTGACCATCAATATGATATTGTATTGGCAATGTTTGCTTCAGGATTTCAAGGACTTCAATAATCGTTTCATTTTTAATGGTTCCATCGTAGTGATAGTCGATAATGCTTTGATCGGCAATTTCAATCTCAACACCATATTTCCGCTCTAATAAGGTGCGTAAATCTTTAAAGCTCATGTTAATAAATACCAGTTTATTATCCTTCCACGAAGTAAACCATTTGGTGTTTACTGCCTGTATCTGAACGTTCTTCAATTCTTTGTTGTAAACCAGTTGCTCTCCCGGTTTTAAGACAGTTTCTTCAGCAAGTTCCAGATTTTTTGATGATTGCACATGTACGCTTCCTTCTTCAAGTGTTGTAATAACCTCCTTATCGGTGGTATATGCCTTCACATTGAAAGTGGTGCCAGTCACCTGGACATCGTAAAAGGGGGTGTGGACCATAAATGGTTTTTCCTTCATCTTAGCAACCTGAAACCACGCTTCACCCGTTAAAAAAATCTCACGTTTACCTTCTAATCCATCGATTGTATATTTTATTTCAGATCCTGAATTTAAATAGATATGCGTTCCATCCGGGAGGTACATTTCTGAAATTGAACCTTTAGGGGCAAGGGAGGTGTAATAAACCGGTGCAGTAATTTTTTTCTCCGAATTCAGAAAATAACCTATAAATAGGCCAACTGTCAGTATTGCTGCTAACTGAGCAAAACGAAGGAGTAAATGAGTTTTGGATTTGGTGTCCGATAATTCAATTCTTCGCTTTTGCCAGATTTTTTCAAACTGTCCATCAAAATATTGTTTGTTGGTGGTGTTTGGTTCCGTCTGATTTAAATCTTCAAGCAGCTGATTTTTTAATTCAAATTCTATATCAGACTGATGAAACAAGGAAAAAAAATTCTGCTTCTGACTTTCCGTAGCATTTTCAGTTTTTCCTTCACCAATTATATCTGGTATGCGGTTATCCATTTTTTATAAGCTTTGGTAGTAATACGAATAACCCTACCGATATACTCACTCAATAAATATTTTATTTGGTATCGTTATTTACAATGGAGGAAAAAGAACAAAAATACGGGCACGGAACCAGTCAAAAGTTTATCTTTTAAAAAAGAAACTGCCCGGTAAAGTTGATTTTCAATTGTGCGGCGCGAAAGATTAAGCCGTTCAGCAATTTCATCGTTCGACAATCCTTCTTCTTTGCTTAAACGAAAGATACGCTGACGCTGTTCGGGCATACCAGCGACAAGTTGATTCAAGTTGCTAAGCATGTCATTATAAATGACCTCGTTCCATGTATTATCGCTGTATGACTGATTGTTGCCGGAATAATCCAGATAGGCTTTCTCAATGTTTTTCCGCCTGATAAAATCATAGATTAAGTTAATGCAGATTTTGAAAAGGAGCGATTTAATATTCTTCGAAATATCAAGACTGGCACGTACTTCCCAAAGTTTTAAAAATACATCCTGTAGCAATTCTTCGGCATCCGCATTATTTTTCAAATAGGACAGGGCAAAAGCATGAATTTTAGGACCAAAGGCATCGAACAATGAACGGAAGGCCTCTTTGGAACCAACCCTTAATTGCTCAATTATCTGAATATCCTGATCGTTTGGAATAGTTTGCATTTACCCTCTAGCATGGTCGCCGCAAAGATAAATTTATTTCATCCATTTCCACCCAGCACCAATCAGATCAACTTACCGTTTAATCAATCATATCTTCCAATAAATTAGTCCTTATTTGTATTACAAATTTCGTCCCAACGTGTTAATAGACAAATTGTGATAGAAGTACTATCAACAATATGACTGCGGTATGCGTTATTAAATAAAAACAATGATGCACCCTATCCTTAGTGAGAACATACAGATAGTTGGCAAACCATATTCCGATCTGCATTTTTTGCTCGAATGTTTTGCTGAATTACTTGAATCAAACAACGAAAAAACGCTGATTGCTTACATACCCTGGATCAACGATGAAGTTGAGCTGCCGCCACCAGAACTCGAACAAAAAACCATACACCTCTATTCAATTTGCTTTCAGTTGCTCAATTTATGCGAAGTAAATTGGGCAGTGCAAAGCAGACGTCAGAAGCAGCAACTGAAAGGATCTCAAAGCGTAAATGGAAGCTGGGCAGATACCTTTTCGGAATTAAAAAACGCCGGCGTATCAGAGGATGAAATTGTGGCAGCGTTGTCGCAATTAGAGGTTGAACCGGTACTAACTGCTCATCCCACGGAAGCCAAACGCACCGTCGTCCTTAAATATTATCGCGAACTTTACCAGTCGTTGGTTCAACTCGAAAACCCGATCTATACAGCTATTGAACGCCAACGCATTCGTACAGAGATAAAAGAAGTCCTTACAAAGCTTTGGTTTATCGACGATATTTACCTCGAAAAGCCTAAAATTGAAACCGAACTCGAAAACGTATTACATTACCTCACCAATGTTTTTCCTGACGTTTTCGATCTTCACGACAAACAGTTAAAACTGGCATGGAGCGATGCCGGGTTTCAGCCCGAGGCATTGCAAAACTATCTTCATCTGCCTAAGATAAGCATGGGCACATGGGTTGGTGGCGACCGCGATGGTCATCCGTTTGTGACTGCCGAAATAACATCTTACGCACTAAATAAACTCCGTACCGCGTCGTTACAACTCGTTAGGCAACGATTAGCATTGCTTGCAGAAAGTTTAAGTATTTATACAACTGAAAGCAACATTCTACCCGAATTTTGCAGGCACAAATCAAACTTAGCTGAAGAAATACCCGATATTACGTCCAAGACATTGTTTACATCGGCATCTCGTGAACCGTTTAAACAGTATGTTCTGCTTCTTATTGAAAAACTTCCTGTCAGACAGGATTCACTTTCAGGAAATATCCTGCTCACGGATGCTGCCTGGACTTATACCTATTCGGCGCAATTATTGAAAGATCTTGAAATTTTGCAGCAAGCACTGTCAGTTTGGGGAGCTCCTACACTTGCCACCAATGAAGTGCTAAAAGCCCTGAGCTTTGTTCGTAACTTTGGCTTTCACCTTGCTCATCTGGACGTTCGTCAGAACAGTGTTTTTTACCAAAAAGCCTTTTTAGGCTTGCTCGAAGACTTCGCCGATACAAGCTATTCACTCAACACCGACGGATCGCCCGACAAAATATTCTTGTTAAACGAACTCACAATCTACAGGCCTTTCACCCATACTTATGTAGGGATGGTGAATGAAACGACCAATGTGCTGAGCTATCTAAGCGTATTGAGAGATTACATCAGCAAATATGGTTCTTATGCGCTTGGTTCGCTTATTGTCAGTATGACCCGCAAGGTAGAAGATTTATTTACCCTTTACCTGTTAGCACGCGAAGCTGGCTTATTCGTAAAAACGGATCAAGGGCCTGCCTGTCTGTTACCCATTGTTCCACTGTTTGAGACCATTGACGACTTGAAGCTTGCTCCGGAAATCCTTCGTGAATTTCTTGCACACCCGGTAACCCAAAATACGTTTAAACTCCAAATGAAACAGAAAGGTTATACGCGTCCGGTGGCAGAAGTAATGATCGGATACAGCGACAGCAACAAGGATGGCGGAATATTAGCGAGTCAATGGAATCTTTACGAAGCTCAATACAAACTTTCCGAAATAGGCCGCAAACTTGGCGTGGATATTCGTTTTTTTCACGGTAAAGGCGGAAGTATCAGCCGGGGAGCTGGCCCTGTGAACTGGTTTTTACGAAGTCTGCCGCCATCGTCTTTATGTGGTAAACTGCGACTTACCGAACAAGGAGAAACCATTGAACGAAAATATGCCAACAAGGTAAATGCCGCTTATAATATAGAATTGCTTACATCTGGCATTTTACGTAACACGCTAATAAACACCGAAGCACCAGAACATGAACTATTTGATCTGATGCGCTATATGTCCAACGAAAGCATTAAAGCCTACACTGCCCTGGTAGATCTTCCAAACTTTATCAGTTTTTTTGAAAAGGCAACTCCAATTGATGCAATCGAAACCACTAAAATAGGCTCGCGACCGTCAAGGCGCACCAACCAACGAACACTTGCCGACCTGCGGGCGATTCCCTGGGTGTTTAGCTGGGCACAAAGCCGTATTAATATTACGAGTTGGTATGGAGTCGGTAGCACTTTGAAACTGCTTAAAGAGCAACAACCTCCAAAATTCATCCTGCTAAAACGACTATTGTCTGATCATCCTTTAGTTAGGTATATCTTTACAAATATTGACTCAGGTTTAGCTGCAACTGATCCGGTTATTATTGCGCTTTATGCCTCTCTGGTAGACGATGAGCAGATCAAGAATGATATTTTACCGCTTATACTTTCGGAATTGGAGCTAACTAAAAGTCTGTTGTTCGAACTGCTCGAAAAACCTTTCGAAGAGCGACGCAGCAATCATTATTACTCCACACGTTTAAGATCTGTTGCACTTCAACTAATGCATCAATTGCAGGTAAACACATTACGCAGCTGGCGCAGCGAAAAAGGTACTGCAACCTCTGAAATGGCAGATCATCAGAATATTGTATTACTAAAAACGATAAATGCTGTTGCAAATGCTTTGGGATCTACCGGATAATTGATCCATGGCAGCCACTGGCAGAATCCCAACCTTTTATTCACACTTATATTTCGTTCAATGCAAAAAATACTCGATCAGCACTTCGACGCATATTCTACCATGTCGGAAGCCTCTTACAACGCGGTAATGGAAATCTCCGCCCGTGAAAAAATTGAAATGAACAGCATTATAGTTGCAACATCATTCTGTTTTGACGAATTAAATCACCAGCAGAGCAAGATGAATCTTCCGGCACCACAAGGGACTTTTATTATGGGAGGCCTGGCAGGGTATCCGTTTGTGGGAGAAATTGGTCTTACGGCCTTCGCCGATCACATTCCTGACGGCGGAGCAGCACTGTTTATTTTTGGTTCGCATATTGGCTTTTCGCGCTCTGGCGAAATAGGGAAAATAAAACGGGTGGGGCAGCATCGCCACACCAATACCTGCGGGGCACTTATGATGGTACAGGAGCATCTGCTGTCAACTTCAATCCATCAGATTGATCCGGCCGACTACTCCATGTTTCAACCAGAATTTCTGGCGCTTCGTCTGCTGCCAATGGTCGATGAAATACGCAATTCTGCGGTTCCAATTCTAAAAACAACTCATCTTGTCTATAACGAAATTGAAAAAGAAATACTCGCACTCATACAACATCACCCTACGTTGCTAAGCAGGTTTCCGGTATATATTCTGGGTGGCATTGTAATTAACACGGATGAAACACTTCCTAATTATTTTTCGCAGAAAGCATTTCGCAAACTATAGCAACCATTTACACCCGCTATTCAGCGGATCATTTTACCGTTTAATCAATCATATCTTCCGTTAAATAAGTCCTTATTTGTATCTTTAAATTTTTTCCCAACTTTTGAGGAAACA
>Ga0302286_10000881_pt1 | contig 23355 bp, 17 predicted proteins | sample III_Fen_E2_3_FD_198765 | JGI IMG/M metagenome (GOLD analysis project Ga0302286, IMG submission 198765) | Peat permafrost microbial communities from Stordalen Mire near Abisko, Sweden - III_Fen_E2_3 | ecosystem: Environmental > Terrestrial > Soil > Wetlands > Permafrost | place: Sweden: Abisko...
AGGATATCATCATTATGGTCCACATGCATCACTAAAAACCTCTGGTATCACTAGGACTAACCTAATAAAATAAAGCACAAGAAGTTCAATTTCTGTGTTTCAACAGAAAATATCTGTGGCATTTTCAGCCAAAAAACTAAAATGCCCCTATGGCCAAAATATTAATCGTTGATGATGATCCGCAGATCCTGCTTTTTTTGAGACGGATTCTGGAGCGAGATGGCCATGAAGTCGAAGAAGCCGACGATGGTCGAAAAGCCCGCGAAATATACGACACCAAGCAATTTGACCTGCTCGTAACGGATGTTGTTTTGCCTGGAAAAGAAGGGCTCGATTTAATACTCGAATTGGAGCGCGATTATCCTGGGATCAAAGTCATCGCAGTTTCTGGTGGTGATCGAATTGAACCAGGCTATTACCTTGAACTCGCAAGTATCTTGGGTGCACAGCATACGCTAGCCAAACCATTTACCCCCGATGAATTTTTAGCCAAGGTGCGCACAGTGCTTGGTGGACAAGGCCCCACCCCACGCGCAGGCTTTGCTCAAGTTCAACATCCGTGACTACATTCCCGCGCAATTATTCTTGCGTAATTTATTCCTGCGCAAATGGGCGAATGACTGAGCCAAAGAACCTTCAAGGTAATTTCACACTCGAATTTGTGGCGAATTCATGCAAAATTACGGGTCTAAAATATGGTTTGCCAGTCGTTTGCCAATTATTGCAATTTTTTATGCAAAACTTGGCTTACGTAAGCCAGCTACCTGCTCGCGAATCAGCACTACCTTCTCTTCTTTTGTCATCGGGTTCTCCTTGGAATATGAACCGATGCAAAATTGCTAAGAGAGGGTGGGAGTTTTTAAATGAGCTCGTCGGAGGGATTAATTGGAGACATCTCTGTCTCTCATCCTACTTAACCATAAGTCAACCCCGCAGTCAGCAAAAACCCTCATTTGTTCTTTTTTGATCGTATGGCCATACACGACTATTTTAGGATCAAGATCCTCATATGAAATGTCGCATATATAATCATGCTTTTTGCACGTCTCTTCATTAAGACAAATCCAGTTGGTTGCTATTTGGACTTGTTCCTCCAAACGTTCAGATTGAGAATCAACCTCAATTTGAAGGCCCCACCTCTCACCAATAACCTGTCTAAAACATATTGACATTCACACCCCCGAAAGAACTACCAACCTGAACGACCATTAAACTGTTCCCAAGCACGGCGTAATTCATCTCCAGAAAGATCGGGATTATTCCTATCATTATTCGGTTCTTTGTTATTTGGCTTATATTCTCGATGGAACCATCGTCTAAAATCAGTATTTGTTCTGAATTCCTTTTCCGCGTTCTTGATTTCTCTGTCATCTTTCGACTTGAAAATCTGATCTAGCCCTTCCGCAGCAGCCCAAAAGGAAAGAGTACTTGTAACAACCGAAACAATCTCAGGAGCAAAGATTGCGACGCACATCGGGCATGCTACGCTCTGATCCATCATTGAAGCAAATTCTGCTTTTTGGTACGCATCTACGAGCTTGTCTATATGCTCTTTCCCTGCATAGTTGTAATCGAATCCGTTGTCAGAGTCGTAACTAATGTTGGCTGCATCAACCTTTCCTCCATAGCTGAGCCCTCCATTTTCGGCATATGAAACATTAAGCCCATATGCTCCAGCGGTAATAAAATTGCCCCTTGCTACTCTGCGTCCAGTTTTACCCCATCCAACTTCATCCCCAACCTCAACTCGGGCTCCATAGGCTCCCGCATATTCGCCCCCATAAGCCGTACCACCTTCATAATCCCCCCCCTCATTCCAATATTGCGTTGTACCGGCTTCAATACCAACCCCCATAACACCAGCACCAGCCTCGAGTGAGGCTGTATAGCCGCTCGTTGTATTGTAGCTCCCAGCAACTTTTCCACTAACGCTCAAAACGCCGATATCCACAGAACCACCCACCGCTGCTGTATACGTATAGCTGCCATTGCGAAGGCTCTTTGATACACCAACGTCAAAATCAAGACCCATTCCATCGCCACCAACGTCTAGAGCAGCTCCCGCACCTACATTCCAGCCACCTTTGCTATCATAGCCAATGGTAATACCAATTCCGATCTTCCATAATCCATATAGATCCACGAAATTGATGGGGTCACCAAAAGCAAAGGGGTTAGCAAACTGTCCTGCCGGATCTGCACCTAACCAGACACCCAGTTCAGGATCCAAGAAGCGCGCACCAAAGTAGTAGTTGCCAGTCAGTGTATCTAACTCCTTTCCGGTCCATTGTAGAGTGGGCTCGGGGATCAGAGACTTCACAAGGTCGCTTCGCAATCCGTATGTCGCAAATGCATACTGGTAAGCGTCGGTTCCGTTCTCCATCACCGTCCGTACCACACTTCCCTGATAGTCCTTTACAAACCACTCCTTCCCCAGAGCAGGGTGTCTGCGCCCTACGATCCCACCCGCACCCTGCAAGTCAGTAACAACAGCAGGGGCACTCCCGTTACCCTTGGAGCGTACCTCGGCCCGAAGCATTCCATCAAGGAACACATACCACTGGCTCGCTGGGGGCGCTGCTCCGCCATAGACTCCCGAGAGCGAACCAACACGCTGCCCCGAAAAGTCGTAAATAGTTGCTTCATAATTCTTGCCAGAGGAACCTAACGCTTGATCCTTATAAGCATTAACCTGCTTTCCGCTTGAGTTATAGTCGTAAACCAAGCCAAGAGACTTGTCCGAAACTAGATTGCCCGTAAGGTCATACTCCATAGTAACCCCATTAGACAAATCTCGTCCACTTGGCATAACTCCCGAAACATGATCCAGAAGATGAGAGCCAACCAAATAGAAGTAGGAGTGCGCGATGCCATCGCGAGTGACTGCCAAAACCCCGCCATCGTCCTCATTCTGCCAATCTTCACTCGAAGAAAGTGTTGCATTCGTGTACTTACGTACGGCAGAAAGTCGTGACAACTGGTCATAACCAAAATCTGTTACTGAAGTATTCTCATCCCCACTATTGCTAATTACCCGCTTGATTCTTCCACTATTGTCAGCCATAGTGGCTGGAGTTGCAATTCCGTTATCCCCAGCAAGCGCAACAGTGTGCAAAATACTTTCATTATAAAGAGTATTTCCACCATTGATCATGCTTGCATTGATCGCCGAAACACCTTTCATATCATATCCCATACAGACATTTTCCAAGCCACCAACCTGTGCCGATCGCATATTCCCCAAATCATTCCATGTGTAGGAACTGACGGGCTTTCCATCGTTATCCGTAATTGCTCGCTCACGTCCAAACTCGTCATATGCAAAGTTTCTAGCTTCTTGGATCGTTTGCACACCCGTTATCGGATTGACACTCCAGAAATTCTCTGTCAAAATCCTATTGGTAAGAGGATCATACACCTCTGAAAGTTTTGTAAGCGCCATGGCACCAGGAATATCAGGGGTATAACGCCAACTCAAGTCATTGCGCCCTAAAGAATCATGATGGAAATAATCGATCACATGGCCGTTTACGCTGCCAGAAAGGAAGGCTGGAAGTTCTGAATTAGTGCTCCAGCGAGCCACCACTCGACCAAGGCTGTTGGCAAAAGTTACTCCCTGCGGGATTCCAACAGAAGCGGGTATGTTGGCGGAGGTGTCATAGGCTATGCCTGAAATAACTAAGCCACCAATCGAAGCACAAGTATTGTTATCAGCATTATCTGCCAAAACCTGTAAGGGATTATCCCCAGAAAGGTTCTGAGTTGAAATTAGGCAATTGTAAGTCGTACGGTTCTGAGAGTCATGTTCGACAAACGATGCTCGCGCGTTCAGACGCTGTTCGTCGTTCTGAGACACTCGCAAAGCCCCTAATTGGTCATACCATGCCGAACGCACACCACGGTCTGGATCATATGAAGACATCACGTTGCCACGGGAATCACGAACGTTAGCGGCTACAATTCCCTCTGGGGATGTCGAAGCGCGCATTGTTCCATCTGGATAATAATCATAAGTGGTGATAACCCAATCCGAACTGGACAACATGTTCGTCTGATCACTTCCAACAACCATATTTTTGTTCACGGCTTTCTTGACTACATTGCCGCTCCTGTCGGTCCAAGTCAGTGCATAATGGTTGTCAACATCCCAACCAAAAGAAAGAGTATATCGAGCATCACTACTCCTATTCGCTGTGGGTGCTAGTGGTAAGGAGGTGGGTATGTTCAGATCAGAGACAAAACTTACACCTCCTTGAGTAATGCTATTTCTCCAAGTTCTACCCGCAGGGATCACCCCATTAACGCCATTGCTGTTGTCTTGCCCATAGACTTTGGTGGAAAAAGCGAAACCATCTGCATTAGGAGCATCGTTTCCATTATAATAAGCAGTCGAAACATTCTGGACATTACTAAAGGCCGTTGGATCCGAGGAAAGAACTCCTGGCTGATCAAGCGATACCACAGCAGGCAAATACGAATTGGTTGGACGATCATGCAGGTCGTATTCCTGGATGCCTGCAATTGTCCATTTCGATTGCGATTGCACACCAAAGAAATCAATGGCAGACATCATAGCCTGAGCTTCTACGGTAATATTCTGAGCCCATACTCGGCCTTGTACGAGTGCTCGATTCGCAAGATCTACTGTTGCATTGGGAGCGAGGATCTCTGCAGAATAAATCTTGTCGTCGCAACCAAATCGGACTTGGTTTGTTCCTGCATATTGAATCCGAACTAGGTTTGTTACGGAACCATCTAGCACGATCAGTGTATCACTGTTTGAAAACGACAAAGCCTGGTCTACAAGAATTGTCACAGGGCCAGTTGTTGCACTCACGGAAATTTTGACATCTGTCCCCACTTGGAACTGGCTGAAGTTGTAAGTTCCAGAAGTAAGTGTAATCTTTGAGCGATCACCGATTTGGACATTCTTATACTGCCCAGGAGCAATCGTTGTAACGGTTTCAGGATTCAGATATATATCCGTAGATCCCACATTAACAGTCACGGAGGGCAAAGAGCATACGGTGTAATTTGCCTTTGTAAGCGCTCCAGAAATAGCGATCCCACTTTGTTCGGTCAACGTTGTTTGGTATTGCAAGTTTCCGTTTATTGTTGATTGGTCATAGAGCGTTACGCTTCCACCTGAATACAGATTCCCATTGAACACGGAGTGGGCTCCCAACGTGACCGAAGCACCTGCAGAAGCGGTACCAGAAAAGGACTCGTCGTTCGGCAAAACCAGATTCTGGGTGGCGTAATAGGGGATTCCCTCAAGACATTGCACCGGAGCCACATCGGTACCCGAGACTCCTTGAGTCAGACGTGTCATCATCTGCGTAGATCGACCCTTACTATCCACAAAAGAAATTGCCTCACGAACATTGCTTCTTGGGGTGGCTTGCGTGCCTGGTTCCAAGACAACATCATCAAAGTAGATCATGCCAGAAGCACCAGAGGCTTTTGGAGCTCCGAGATCTACCTGAATCTGAGTCACACCTGCATCTGGAGTGAAACTTGCGGAATATAAGGACCACCCCGACTTAGAAGACAATAGTGGTGTCAACGTTACCGTCTGAGAAGTCTCGGTTACACCAACAGTTTCGATAATGTTCACTTGAGCATTGCCAACGAGATTTGGAGCTGCGTAAAAGAATGAGACAACATAAGGCGTCTGCGCGTCCACCCGGACTAGATCGCTGCGAAGAGCTGAATATGAATAAGTGGGTTCCAATTGTCCGACATCAACAGCCCCAACAAAGGAGCCACTGACAGGCACTAATTTTGAAGGCAAATGAGCTCGCGAAAGTTTTGTACTTCCCCCGTATGATGGAGGCGACCAGCCATCAAGGTCATCCTCAAAACTCCAGTTCGGAAGAAGATTACCCCTTTCAAAACTGAACTGATAATTTCGAGAGTGAGTTGTGGCACTTGCAACGGAAGGCGTGATTGCAGGACTTAATATCACTTGAGAGGAACTAGACACAACAACGGATGAGGATGCCGCAGTGGAGCTTGTGACCATGGAACTAGATGATACTAGTGAGGAACTCGGAACGGGCGAAGAAGATTCAGATGACGTTTCAGCCCAATTCATGGACTGGAATGAGCAAATAGAATTCCAGTATGTTGTGTGAGCGTAACCAACCTGACCAGAGGCATGGCTAGCATCGTTGATGCTGGTTACAAGGTTGCCATTAAGGGAAATTGAGAACTGACTTCCGTTCATCCCAATCGAAAGCGAAATTGTGCCTGAAAGGTTGAAGTTAATGCCACCAAGGTATGAGCAGGAGCTGAAACCGTCCTTACAGAAGTAAATATGCTGACCGTAGATGTTGCCTGGAAGTACACCGATGTAATAAAAGTTGGATGGGTCAGTGTAGCGAAATACCACTCCAGCATTCTGCCCATTCCACTGGTCTGCCACGAGGTTTGCTGTGAGCGTTCCGTTCGCGGCAACTGAGCCTTGGTGAATCAGAAAGCCAATTGAACCGGAACCATCCTGCGGTAAAATGCTGCCATTCGATTCGCTCCAGCCTCTCGAGCCCACAGTTAGCCAATTTGTGGAAAGCCCTGTTGTGCTATTGTCGCTGAAAGATGAAGCACGTGCAGCAGGGGCAAGAATCAGGCAAAGAAGGGGTATCAGCGCATGAGAACTCGCTACGAAGGAACATTGAGGTACAAAATCACCGTACTTGCCCACCCGTTTCATCCAACCCTGAATAAGCAATGGTTGTTGTTCGAAGTGCTTAGCGACGAAAACTCTGACTGTGGTAAAGATTTGGCGGATCATTGCGCATCCTCCCCTGGGCGATGGGCGACTGATTCATTAAGCATTCTCCCGCTATTTGGGGCAGATACTCCTGTCTTGAAACCAATGGTCGAATAATGCGTCCAAACGACATTATCTCCCTGCGGTGCGCTAGAGATCTGTTGACCATAAGAATCGTAGCCATTGATTGAATATATCGCATTGGCTGGAGCCAAAACAAAGTCGTCAAGGAAAATGCCTGCACTGGATGCCCCAGGATTTACGTTGACGAAAGCAGCCACACGATATTTCCCTTGCAGTCCCGACGGGATCTTCAAGGTTGCTTCCCACTTTTGCCAAACATTTGCTTTCACTGTCCCGTTAGACGGCGTAGGGGACACTATGATTTGCCCAAACTGCGCCCCATTGGCATCATTCAGCAAAATACTGACATTCTGCACAGCATTGCTGACAGGTGTATAAATCCACCCAGAAATCTTATATGCGGTAATTTCTCGACGAACTGAAAAATCAATCAGAGAATCCGTCAGCAAACAAACACTTTTATCAAGTAGGTTGACGCTAGCTGTGCCAGAATGAATAACATAGTAGTCAGGGTGAATGATAAAGTATTCATGAGAAGCATCACCCGCATCCGCAAGATGAACTCCAACTTCTCCGAAAGGATAAGTATACGTGAAGTTATCTCCCAACAGTGCAGCAACCTCGCCTGAACCCGCGCCATCAACAACAACCATCGGCAACTCTTGGGTTCCTCCGTAAAGTGTCGTAGACCGCATTGGATGAGCCGCCTCTGGATAACGAGTTACTCCATCCAGTTGCCAGATGTTGTTGTAGTGGTAATTGGCTACTGTATGGAAATTCTGAGCAGCCAACGAGAACGCTGGCGCTTGGGGATTCGTCACATTCACTCCGCTAAGAACAGGACGATCAAGCCAAGCGATATCGGATGTTTTTCTTCCCGGATACAACGAGCTCCATGTTGTCTTCGCTGCAGACAGAATCGCTGCACTAGACGAGGCTTGTGTGATCATCGGCGCAGTGAGCGGTGCATCAGAAGGATTGAGAACTGATTGATCGGAATTTAAACGAAACGCATAGGACTCCAAAGGAACCTCGAGAGTCATTGCATTAGTCGCATCAATTCCATAGTTTATTTTTCCAAGCACAGTCTGCTGTATTGTTGTAAAGGATCCATTGTTAGTCTTTACAAGGGTTGGGCTCAGCTGGTCCGTAAAATTACCGAAGGTTGTTGTTTTCACTACTGTGCTAGGGCTTGCAACACTACCTGGTTGAATCGTGGGAACGTCTGAGGTTGTCTGAACTTGACTTAGAGCCTTGATCATGTAAATACCTGCGGGCCATGTTGTTCCATACATGCCCGATTTGATTGCTTGATATTTAGTCGTTTCTGTGTTAACGCTTTTGGTTATATCAGAGATATTCGTCACGCTAATCGGCATGCCTTCTAGACTCGATGTTGAGTCATTCACGACTTGGCCAATAGCGTCCTCACCACTAGCCCCAGGGTCATTGATGAACATCTCAACATAAGAATGGTCTAAAAGACCACCGCTTATTTCATGCACCACCTCTGCACAGCCTGCGTGAAGCATCATGGACTTAGAGTCGTAGAGAACTGGGCAATAGAATTGATTGGGAGGAATATTGTCTCTAAACTTGCCGTATGTGAAGAGACTAAAGAGGGAACTCAGTTTTTGGTCGAATGGATAGGTGTGAACGATCTGAGACACTGCGGGCATAGTACTGGCATCATATGGCCCTCCACCCATGTTTCGACCTAGGTATACAGTTACAACGGGGTCACTAGCGGCAGGCGTTGAACTGCTATTGTAACTGTTTGTTGCCGCAATCAGGGATTCACTACCATCGCTAGAGAACGAAACATTCCAAGGAAATAAAGACTTAAATATAAGAGGCTTCCCGGACTGCCCAGATGACAAAGCATTTACATTCAATGCCTGACCGTTGGAAAATACTGGGGTAAAATCACAAGTATTTGGATAGTCTGTATTATAATCACCAAATGGAAAGTAAGTAGCTTTGCAAGCTTGATTTCCAATGTAACTTGCACCGCTAACAACAGACCATCCGATGAGTCCTGATCCAGCTGGTTCCAATCCAATCTGACTTAATGGATTTTTATCTACAAGTCCATAGCTTGCTGGCGTAATTCCTTCTGAAGGATCCTTGCCATTAAAATTGAACACCTTCGTTGCCTGATGATTTTCATTCTTGCTATCTGACTGATCTGGCATAAAACTTAGCGGATTTAAAATAATCGGATCAGAGGACTGACCGAATGCAGCAATCGACAACCCAACTTTCATTGCAGGGATCATCGAAAAAAGCACGTAATTTTGATTCGATTGAATATTGGGGTTGTCTTCAAGCAACCCATTAGCATCTACCGATCCACCCGCAGCTTCACTCCATGTCCCAAGCAGCGTTCCAGTGGTGTTCCACGTGGCAATCAGGCCATTGGCGGTGCGAGTGTACGGCGCAAAATAATAGTTCACGCCTCCCTTCGCATCACCCACGCTATTTATTGGGTACTGAACCACTCCGAAACTTTGCGTTTGAATAAACTTTGCTGCAACAGGTAGATCTGTAGCAAGAAGAGCTAGACTCAGATTGGCTCCATCAAAACGAAAGAGAGCCTCATTGGTTTTCTTCGGAGTATTCGATGTCCCATCATTATAAGTAACCTGAATGAATCGTGGACCAGCCTGAATCTGACGGATATGGCGTTGGAAATTCATTAAGTAATTCGGCTTCTGGACACCACTTCCCAAACCTAAATCAGGAAAGCTCCCTGAAAGATCATGAAAGGTTCCTGTGTTATCCATCGCAAAAAGATTGACAACGTCCCTAGATGTTTTAACCAAGAAATAATCGGAACCAGCAACGACCTGAACATCAGCACCTTGTGTAACGTCTTCCTCCCTGTACGTTAGACATAATTGCTTTCCAGTGCTCGGATCTACAGCCTCCGAATTACGTACATACTCACCATACTCATACTCGCCATACACATTTAGGGGATAATTCTTGTCATCAGAGATTTCGCAAGACCCATCGCTAGGGGAATGGATGAGTCGCCATTCCCCAGAAAGCGGATCTCTGGCCAGCACACCAATATCCACATCGGTATTCGACTCGGGGCTTTCGCTAAGCGCTTCATCATATTTCCAGTTTGGATCGCCATTAAAACACGATGGACACATGTCCTCTGTTTTTTCTTTTTGCCGAGAGAGCACAATGAAATTATCGCCATGCGATACATTCCAGTGATAATCTTCAGACGATCCATCGCTCAGAGATTTATAAGAGGACATTCCGTCACGTAAAAAATTATCTCCCGCAACGGTCAGCGGTTTCTGCTTGATATATTCGCCATTTACATTTGTTTGATATATGCTGATTGTCCGCTGTTCTGTATTGACAATGGCAAACCAACTATCTCCGTGAATCACTTCGTAAGCTCCATCTCCATTTTGTCCATTTTTATCGGTAAGCTCAATGGGAAAGCCTGAAGCTTCACTGCTTTCAAAGTTTGTGCCATCATTTCGCCAAGCATGGAGTAATAGCTTGGTATTGTGAGTAGGAAGGTATGGAGTTGGAATGAGAGTTTGGGCATCAGCTGTTATCGGGCTCTTTTTTACCGCAAGAAAACACATCCCTGCGCTGCACCAAGACTCGATAGACGAGTTTTGGGGCGTAACACCCAGATTGCTGCTGAAGCTTATTGGGGCGTTTTGTTTTCCATCACTGATATTCTTCGATATATCAGTCCATGAAATGTTATCTGTTCCTCCATCAGGATATTCAATTTTTGAAAGAAGGTTGCTTACGCTTCCAGCACTACCATCGTAGGAAAACTTATACGGATTGAACACAAGCTGTTGCCCATTCGAGTTTTGGCCTTGCTGGCCTCCCGAAATAATTGTTTCTGAAACTGATGTGAGGAATGGTCTTGATACTCCCGCATTGAAGAAAGAGTAATTGAGTCCTCGGTTGATTGTTCTAGAATATGGCCCGATCATTTGTACGTTCGTAATCACATTGCGATCATCAAGTGGGGTTTCGTCGGTTTGTTCAAGGACACCTCTGTTGTCGTTGAGACAAACGGCATCATTAGCTAAGCAAGAATAAGAGAAATAAACGTTTTCCTGAGTTGTAGACGAGGATACGTAGGACAGTTCCGAGTAGCCCACATACTGATACGATAAAAAGCGAGAATTCTTTGGGTACAGAAATTTTTTCCAATGAAACGACAGCGTTCCGCTCCCCGCAAGGTCAGAAATAGTCGAGACATCCCAGCGGTAGGGAATTTTTTTGCTTCCACTCATGGAAAGGCGCATCTCTGCGTTTACATACCTGATTGCATTGTTCTGATCAGAATTATCTGCCCCACCGAGGGTGAGCACCGTTCCATCTGGCATTACAAATCGAAAATCCTTAATTTCGTTCTTCGCAACTACACCGTCGTCCGTGGCTTGAACATCCGCAATCACCTTGAGCATGGGATTGGTCGCAAGGACAAATGAGTAACTTGGAACATTGTTGCTTGACGTTGTAATGCTTTTTAAAACGAGTTCACCACCACCCCAAGCCCCCAAATCGCACCAAAACACATCGTCACCGATATTCGCGGTTCCCATGGTGTTTCGTTGGACAAAAGGTACAGAAAAATGCCAGTCCCATCCTGAGCTAGAATAGACCTGCGAATATGGCCTATCTTGGGAGGCCGCTGGAGGACTGTTTTGGTAGCTAATGGAAATGGGGAAATTCACCTGACCCGCAGAAATGGAAGCCAAAGGAATGGATGTTGAATATTGGCCTGTGAAGAGGTTCACCCCATCTTTAACAGAACCTTGCGGATTCAACGGGATATATCGATCCTCGCCTGAACGAACAATTGGCTGTGACAATAAGCTCTGGAGACGTTGGTAGAATTGCTGAAACAAAGACCCAAACAGCTGATTCGCAGCATACGAATTCTGGCTTAAGGACACGCAAAGAAGCAAGCAAAGCACCTTGCTATTCGAGGATAAAGAAGGTTTCACGAATCCCGCCCCATAGTTGATCATTTAGAATGACGGAGATTTTAGAAATTAATACCTTCCTCGTCATTGAATATACCCTTGAAGGAAGATAGGCTCATGGTCACTAAAAATTGTGCTCACATTGCTGGAATCCTGCTGACTCTATTTTTCCTCTATTCATGCGGAGGGAATAATTCTACTGGGGCATCGACAAGATCGTCGTCGTCCATGATTGCAACAAATCCTTCAAAACCCTATTGGAATACTTCGATTGCGTACGGCAGCGTTACGGATGTGCGAGATGACCAGACTTATAGGACGGTTGTTCTTGGAACTCAAACGTGGCTTGCACAAAACATGAACTACACTTCTTTAGGAAACTCATGGTGCTACAATGATTCCACACAGAACTGCACGCTTTATGGAAGGCTCTACAACAAAGCAGCGGCAGATAGCGCTTGTCCAATGGGCTGGCATCTTCCAGACACGACGGAATGGAGTGTGCTTTTCCAATATGCGGAGATGTTCGACACCACTTATCCTTCAATCACTTACCCTTCAAAAACCCTTGAAAACAGCTATTGGACTTGGTATGGGGGACACGATACTCTTGGTTTTTCAGCAATGGCCGCTGGGGTAAAATTTATTCACCACAACCTCAGTGTCGATACCACAGGATACTGGGGTACGTGGAAACAAGCTTTGTGGTGGACATCAACGGTTTCTACTGATTCATCATCCTTTGTTTATGGTGGAGCCTTTAATAGCCAACTCTGGGAAAGTTCGCTTGAGGTAAATGTTGATGGAGCTTCCGTTCGCTGTTTGAAAAATGAGTAAAAGTCATCGTCCAAATTTCGATATGTAATTCGCCCATTGGAACGTTTGACCTAGCCTATCTTACCCCCCTCACACTCATCTTCTTCCCACGCACTTGCAGCACCGCATTCCAAGATACGCGAAGTCCATACGCACCTTGTCTGCAAGTTGTATTCATCTCAATGACCGTTGGCATTTTTGCCTTCACTGAATCAGCAACCACGACACATGGAACAGAATCACGCAAAGCATATTTACCAACGTATGCTTGAATGAGTGGAACATCGTGAACCTCAAGCTCTTCTGCTTCCGCAGCGCTACGTTGGAACCATGCACGTTCAAGCACAGACATCGCAATGGTGCATGCGATACCCGCAATCAACATCGCAGCAACGAGCTCAATCAGCGTGAATCCTTTCTTACTCATGGAAGCACCCAGCCATACTGTACACGGTATCGCGATGAAGCCTCACAGCGAGTCCACGCACACACGTCTCTGAACCTTTCTTTTCTTGGGTATAGAACACAGTCCACTCAATTCCCTGCAAGTCTTTTTCTTCAAGCGGAAGCGGTGGAATTTTTCTCTCTTCAATAATCTTTCCAACCTGATCTTCAAGCAAGCCTGCGGCATAAAGCCTTGCCTGCGGTGATGTAGAATCATGGCGTGGATAAAGCCAGCCAAGCAACGAGGGAATAAATACAGCTGCAATCGCTAACGACACCAATGCTTCGATCAACGAAAACCCACGTCCATTACGGAGCATAACCAATCTCCTCTGTGCGAGGAATTTTTTGAAAATTATGCGGGATTTTCGTCAGCATAAAATCGGGAAACGAAGTGTGTCCATCGATTGGCGCGGTGATCTTGCCGTCCTTCATGTATCCCTGCCAACGAGTTCCATCGTAGTCAAGAACAAGGTTCCAGGCAAGCACGCTTCCATTGACTTGCGCACCTCCCATGTCAAGCCATCCATTGATCGCAACATTGCCCGCGATGTGAGTTGTCGTGGCGAAAGTGGCCTTGGTTGTACCATCATGCGGAGTCCACTGGTTGCCACCAAAGATGAAGGTTCCACCACCATCGTATTTTCCGACACTCAGGTAGCCAATGTTAGTGCGACCATGTACGTAGAACAGCGGGAGTCCATGCGGATGTGCAGATGGAACCAGCATGGTATCAAGTGCAATGAACTGACCGTTGACGATGTTTGCTTTGGTGCGTATTTCAAGTTCACGCGCACAGAATAGGACACCATCGAGCGACACAGAATCTTGCACAACAATCTTTTCCGCAACCAGCATGGAACCTTTAATAAGACCTGTTCCACCAACGACTACCGTTCCCATCTTCCGAGATACTCTGGGGCATGGGAATGAATCTGCATTCATCGAAGTTGTCGCTGCACTGTGCTGTACAGGAATTTTTGCAACCGAATCCAACCACGTTTGCACTGGAGCCAAATTGAAGCGCAGGCTTTTCCAAAGTGTATCGGTCGAGTCACGAACTTGTCCTTGCAACCCAGCGGTTTTTAAGGCAGGGAGCCGCGCCTGGTCGCTCTTAGATACGGTTCCGTGTCGAAGCATTACATCACCAACAACCTGCGCCGATCCAGCAAGAGCAAGCCCTGCGCCTTGATCCATTAAAGCGAGTGCAACGTTGCTTGGTAAATGTGATTCGATCTGTGCAAAGACCGTGTCATGAATAATGCGCACACCACTTTGCAAATTACCGGTGGCACGAACGACTGCAATCAATCCGCGCTGTCGAACATTGATTGAATATGAAATCGTTGTATCTAATGGAATGTGAAAAAGAGAATCCGTTCTAAATGGGTTCGTGTCAGAATCTACACGATAGCGCACATAGTCAAGCGCAGACATTGAAGCAAGGCGAGCGGATGCATGCAGCTCTGATTCACGAGAAAACTTCATGGCATTGCCATGCGACATGATCACTGCAACAATAATCTGCCCTAGGATTGCAAGCACTGCAAGGACAATCGCAAGGGACATTCCCCGATTATCGTTTGAGGACACGGGTCTGTTCCCGATAACGGATCGTCACTTCGTCCTTGCCCACCGAAATGACTTCGGCTTCCCAAGCTTTTTGGCCTGGCTTCACAAGCATGGTCTGCTGCCCATAACGGATGATCGCCACAGGATTCTCTCCTGGTAACACGGCATCGAGCCTGTACGGCGGAGGTGTAGTATCCCTTGGTGTCTGTTGAACCTTTGTTGCAGTAGCACTTGCAATATGCACAGGAAAAATCTTTGCAGGAGGAACAAATGGATTGCGGGTTGGTAATGGAATTCCCGACTGCATTGTATTGCTCGTTGAAGCAGCATCCGCATGCACTTCGCTTGATCCAAGTTCTGGCATCGATACCAAGTGTCCCCGCACCGCGAGCTTCCACGCAAAACCAAGCCATACAGCTACACCAAGCAATACGAAAAGAGCAAACCACTTGTTCATTGCTTGCCCTCCGTGGAGAGATAGACCGTAAGCGCAACAGTAAACTCGATGGACTCACCAGTTCTTTGCGTCGGCTTCATGTCCAGATCTTCGATGGATACAACGAGAGCACCGGTCTCCAAAAGCCGTAGCAGCTTCTCCACGTCAATGAAATGTCCTTGCCCACGAAACCTAACCGGATGCGCACTTAAGCCGTCCTTGGTCACAGGATCAGTCGCCTGCAGGTCAGAGACAGCAACACCGCATTTCTTTGCGGCTCCAAGGATCTCCTGCAGCACACGTGAAGAACCGCCACCAGCTGCTTGCATGACTTGCATCGCTTGGATCTCAACCAAGGCTGTATCGAGCTTCATGGCCTCGTCGGCAACGGAAAGACCACGATCAACCCTCTTCGAATCTTCAACAATCTGCCACTGCTGGCCAAGACTTGTCATGATCCAAGGAGCCACGCGAACAGACAGAATGAACAGAACAATGAACAAGATCGAAGCGACCAAAGCCATCCGCAAAAGCCCTTCATAGCGCACAGCAAACCTTATGATGCGAGCTTTCACGGCGCCACCTCGATCTCAAAGCGCAGCGCAGGTACAGTACCGATGCGGCTCCGTTCGGTGGTTCGCAGCTTGACCTTCATTCCACACTGTGGTGCACCAATGCCAGTCATGAACGCAGGCACGGCAGCGTCATTCGCACCAAAGCCTTCAATGCCATGGGATTGTCCATGGATTGCCCAATGCGTGATCCACGTATCTTCGGGAAGGACTGTCGTGATCCTTGCAACTTGATCAGCCTTGTGGGTTCTGAGCGCAACCAGATGGGATAGCCGCTCACGCGCCGTGTTGACTTGGCTTCTTAAGTTCCGTAGTTTCTCTTCATCTTTTTCCTTGGAGCGGTATGCGGAGATTTCCGAATAGTGCGCGGCAGAATAGACACCAAGGCCCAATGTCAGAACCAAGCAGACCGCTAACGCTACTGCGGAAAGGCCTCCAAGCCAGCGAAAGGCTGCCAACGTCCGTTGACGCCACTGATCCTTAGTGAACCATGCAGCCAAGTTCCTGCTGCCAAGAGATTCGGGGATTGTCGCTCGCTTTTCATTTTTTGCAAGCACCGTAGCCAACGCATGCAGCGAACCCAAACCAGAAAGCCAGTGATGCTGTGGTGCCGGTGCAACTTCAACAGCGAGGGCGTTTCCAATTTCACTCTGCATCTCTACTGGAACTGCGCCATGAAAATAAAGCTTCGTTGGTTTTGTTCCAGGCAAGGATTCTTCCCACCAGTGTCCAACAAGTCCACGCAGCGTTCCCACATAGCGCGCAATATTTTCTACAGCATCTACTTCGCCCAAAGGTATGCGGGCGTAGCCTGCGAATTCTCCACCACCAAAGATGAAAATATCGGAATGACGCGCCGACATGGAGATGACTACACTTTCAGGAGCCATAGCTGTTGAATCAAGCGACGCAAGCACTAACGATGGAATTGCAGAAATACTGTGAACGGAGGCGAATAGAATTTCATCGAGACGCGACTGAACATGGAACGAGCGACATAAGCACACCAAGCCATTGTCGCCAAATGGTACAGACTCCGTTGTCCATTCTTCTTCTGGAACACCGGGTGGAAAGGAAAGCTCGCGGAGAATCAAACACTGAAGATTTGAATCGGCAACTGCGATAGTGCGAAGATCCAGATGATTTGCGCTTGCAAAATTTGCAAGATCGGCACCAGAGCCTTCAAATGTATTGCTGAACAATGGAATCCCATTGCGACCCAAACGGTAAGATCCGACAAAGATGCGCCCACGGTCACGGACAGCAACCCAGCCCGCAGGCTCGGCGATCTGCAACAATAATGAGCGGAGCGGATTCAGCATGGATCAGGGTTCCCTCTCAAGAGTCTTGGACACCTTATCCACGTCTACACTGCCTTCGCTGCCATAGTAGATCGTTGGCGTCACAAAGATCAGCAACTGGCTTCTGCTCTTTGTCTTCGTCACGTTCCTGAACAACCAGCCGATCACTGGGATTGAACCTAAGAAAGGAACCTGCGTGTGAACCTCGTTGACAGATTCCTTCACCATGCCGCCAAGTACAATCGTCTCGCCATTGCGAAGTCGCACGGAACTCTTCACGTAACGCTTATTGATCGTTGGTGGTGTCACTGAACTAAAGGTTCCCTCGGGTTCAGAAAAGTCTGGAATAATTTCACAGGTGACTTCTTTATCGCCTGTCACATAAGGTGTCACGGTCAATGTCTGGTTTGCTTCGACCTTCTCGAAACGTTCCGTAGACTTGTTAGTGACCGCACTGCCTTGATTGTAATCGGTCTCTGACTTGAGCAAGAAATATTGCGTCTGGCCAATGGTAAGAACAGCAGTCTCTCCATTCAGCGTTGCGATCTGCGAACGTGCCTTTACATCCAACACCTTGTTCTGCTCCATGGCCTGAATCTGCGCACCGAAATTCGATGGCAAGTTAATCACTTTGTCTAAACCGATTTTCGCAAGCACATCCATGGACTGATTGCGATTCAACGTTTGATCGATATTCGGATATAAAGGCTCTTTAGAACTAGATGCAGTAGGCTTGCCGATGAACATGCTAAATCCATAACTCTGCGCCTTCTCAATATCTACGTCAAGAACTAACGCTTCAACGAGAATCTGTGCGACTGGTAAATCCATCTTCTCGACATACTGCGTGACGGCTTCAATCGTTTCCCACGCACCCTCAACCATTAAGCCATTCTGGGATTTCACAACCTGAACCTGGATTGTTTTGAGCAGATCCTGTGGAAGGAGTTTCATCACATCTTCTGCACGCAAATGCTTGAGCCGAATCAGCGCAGAGTTCTCTGCCGTTTGCATTTCGTGTCCGCCAACAAAGTAGACACCACCCTGTTCCCAAGATGAGTAGTTCGTTCCTCTCAGCAAATGCCGCAGTGCATCTCGAATAGGCAAGTGGTCTAGCTTCGCAGAAACGCTTCCATCGATCTTTCCATAGATCATGGAATTCACGCCCGCCTGCGAAAGGATCTCGTTCACAACTTGCGAGAGTGGAGCGCTAACGGCCTCAACACTCACCAAGGTATCCAGCGGATTCACCTTGACCCATGCCTGCCCGGAAGCTGTTGCTCCGTGGTCACCCGTCATCGCAGCAGCTTCTTTGCTCAAGGAGAACACATCGCTGTGCTCGCGAAGAACCATTCCGTTGCTTCGCGCCATGAGCTGCAAGGCATCACCTAGTGGAAGTGTTTTTACAAGAGTGGTCACATCGCCCGTCAAGCCTTTCTCAACAACGATGTTCTTTCCAGTTGCTTCGACAACAGCTCGCACCACTTTTTCAATAGGGGCTTTTTCAATATCGAGTGTCAGTTTGTTTGATTTCCATTCCACGACAAAGCGAGACTGTACAGGGGCAGCTTCAATAGGCACTTGGATCGATTGCCGACGGATGCTGATGACACCATGATCCACGGAATATTCATAGCCATTATGGCTGATGATGAGCTGCAGCGCATCCTTTAAAGAAATCCGATTCAGCTGCACGGAAATGGGTCCCTTCACCTCAGGTGAAAGGAATAAATTAAGCCCGTGCTGAACGGCCAAGCCCTGCAACAGATCTCGGATTTCTGTATCACGAATGTTGAGCGAAGGGATCATCACCGAATCGGGAATTGGGAGCGGCTGCAAGGGCACAACAACAGGTGCCGCGGCTGGTGTCACGGGTTGAGCTGAACCAAGCGTTACGGATGTAGGAGTTGTAGCCAAGGGCTTCTGCGTCAATCCTTGGCGCGCTAGCCGAACGGAATCACGCTTCGCTTGGATTGATGAGTTTGCCATGTTTGGCATCTGCGCTTGCGCGAATGCCACGCAAAGAAGAACAAAGAAAACCATTCGCAACTTGAAACAATTCATGTCAATGCCTCTCGCATAACTTCTGCCATGGTCGTCAGCTTCGCTTCGACCTTTTCTTTTCCGTCCGCTGAAATATCCAGCCACCCAGCCTTGCGGGCGAGGCCACGGATCGCAGACACCGATTCTCTTTTCTGTATCGCTTCGCTGATTGCCTCGTCAACAGGCATCATCTCATAAATTCCAATACGCCCCTGAAAGCCCGAGCCGGAACAGTTTGCGCAACCCGTTGAATTTTCTCCATGGCATTCAGGACACAAGCGACGTACAAGCCGCTGTGCAACAACTAATTGCAAGCAAGAGGCAAGCAGGAATGGCTCGACGCCCATGTCCACAAGCCGCGCAACAGCCGTCGCCGCATCGTTTGTATGCAATGTGCTCAGTACAAGATGGCCCGTGAGTGCAGCACGCACCGCAAGCTCCGCCGTCTCTGAGTCACGGATCTCGCCCACAAGGATCACATCGGGATCTTGTCGGAGCAAAGTCCGCAGAGCCGCAGAAAAGTTAAGCCCGATCTTTGCATTCACCGCTGTCTGGGTAATGCCTTCGAGCCGATATTCCACAGGGTCTTCCACCGTGCAGATGTTGATTTCTGGAGAGCGGAGCCTGTGCAGTAATGTGTACAGAGTCGTCGTTTTTCCTGAACCCGTAGGACCTGTCACTAAGATCATTCCATGCGGGCGGTCAAGATATTTTTCGACAAGCTTCTGGTGTGCTGGAAACATTCCGAGAGATGCCATGTCGAGCGTTACACTTCCACGATCAAGAATGCGCAGAACCATCTTCTGCCCATTCTCTGTTGGCAGCGCAGACACGCGGATATCCCACACACGCGACTCTGTTGCGAAACGAATTCCGCCATCCTGTGGTCTGCGACGTTCAGCAATATCCATGGATGCCATGATCTTAAGGCGTGATACAACTTCCGAAGCAACACGGTACGATAGTCTGCGAACCACATGCAGAATACCATCCTTGCGGACGCGGACAACAAGCTCACGCTCGAAGGGTTCAAAATGAATATCCGAAGCACCGTCGCGGATAGCGCCAAGCACAATAGAATCCACGAGCCTTGCAATAGGGCTTGCGGCACTGCCAAGGCCAGAGCCTCCGGTGGACTGTCCCATTTTTCTTCGCGTGAGAGCAAGAAGCTGATCCATACGTGCGTTCGTGCAGGCAAGGGGAACAATCGGAACCCCAGCAATCGCCTGCAATTCTGCGATGCGGTCAATGTCTGTTGGATCCGTCATGGCAACGGAAAGTCTTCCGTGAGCATCGATGCTTAATGGCAATGCCTTTGCCCTAACAATGACATCCATGGGCAACGCATTCAAAGCCTCTGTGTCTGGAGCGATCTCACCCTCGCTTACGGAATCAATGCCAAGGGTGTCACGAAGAATTTGTGTGGGATTGCATCCAAGTTTTTCTAGCGACTCACAGATGCCCAACGAGCTTGACCTCGACAAGGCAATCGCCTCGTCGAGAACAGCAAGCACATGATTCGTTCGTGTCATTTAAGGCTTATGCTAAATGGATGAAGAAGACGCAAGGCTCGACGACGACAGGGACGATGAAGATGCGACAGAGCTTGATGATTGGCTTGATGATGATGAGCTGCTAGAAGAAGAGGAAAGGGGATCGAGATGAATTCGCATGACGCGCAGAATCACAGAAACATTCGAGGAGTCCGCTGGCTGAACAACATTGTCCACCGTATCCCTTGAAATGTATCCGCTTTTGCTCACGCTAAACTGGTTTACCGCACTTGCCTTGGGAGACATCAAAACTTTGCCCGAAGAATCCGTTAAGGAAATGAATTCCGCAAGGTCTTGCGTGGTCATATCCACTTTTGCGGAATCGATTGGTTGCTCGGACTGGTTCACCACCACCACGGTATAGCGGACTGGAGTTGCAGTGCTCGTATTATCCTGAACACAGGAAATGAGCAAAGGCAAAATGAGGGCTGAAAGGAATAATAATTTCCTAGCCATAGGAGTCTCCCGTTGGTGGAACGTGAGGCTGAATATAGCTAAGCTAGGGCTTGCAGACTAGAAGCATAGGAACAAGAGCTTGCAATCAATATCCAAACAAATTATCATTCGGAGACATGTTTCAATTCCACAAACAAACTTGGTGGCAATGATGAAAAATTTAATCGTCGGACTCATCTCTACGATAATGCTCCTTTCGTGCGGAAGTTCAACAACAAGCCACCCCCACCGAGAGGTTATTGGCCTTAAGTTAAATGCTCAGTCTTGCACGTATGATTCTACTGCAAAGACATTAGCCTGCACTGAGCAAACGTATAGAACCACGAAAATCGGAGCACAGACATGGTTGGCTCAAAATCTGAATTTCCCAACGGATTCTGGTTCTAGCTGCTATAACGATTCAGCACAATACTGTGCATCATACGGCAGACTCTACGATTGGAACACTGCAAACAGGGTTTGCCCCAAAGGATGGCACTTGCCCGATACCACCGAATGGATTGCACTGTTTCGCTTTGCAGGTGGTGATAGCACAGCTGCACTTGCGTTGGGTGCCGATACCAGTTGGCATCCAATTGTTAACTATAACACGGATCTTACTATCACGCCCAAAACAACAGATCTCTACGGCTTCTCAGCTTTGGCAGTTGGGTACCGCGAAGGTACTTCTAGCAATTCTGTTTTCTCACAATTAGGCCAAGAAGCACTCTGGTGGTCAACCGATCTTTGGGGCTATTATGGTACGCTAGCCATAGAATTAGATGAGGTCGAAAAACATATGGGCTACATAAATTTGAGTGAAGAAGAGTTTTCTGTCCGCTGTCTCAAGGATAAATAGAGGGGTTGGGTTGGGTCGCAAGAACTAGTTGCTTAGTTGTTTGGGCATTAGGTTCTTTTATTCTCATTGGGGGCATCTGCAAATTTTGCAATGTCGACCAAGCAAAGAAACTTTGCTATTTGCTGTCGTATCGCGCCTAATTTCAAGGGCGAAGATTATGCGGATCTATTTCCTGATGTACTTGCCAATACGCTTAACGAGCTTGATAAGCTACCCTGAAATCAAATGACGCTGGTTAGGTGTGTGCTAAGTGCGTAACATGTGTTCGTCGGACGGATACCGTGCACGGCACAGATTCAGGAAGTTTTTGAGAAGCTCAAGCCTGCGGATCAGAGAGCTATTCTGAAGCCGTCGAAAGGGTTGGTGGAAAGCTAAAACGAGTCGGCGGCACTCGATTTAACAAACTACTTTGACAGACAAGAACCCAGTCCCACATAGCTTGAGTCCATACGAGAGAAAAGTACATCATAGTCAGACGCCGTCGTAATTCGGTTATAGTACCCTTCGATGAATGCATCTTGTAAGTGTTCCAGTCTCTGAAATCGCACGCAAATCGCCGTGTCGCCAATGGAAACTGAACGAACATAATATCGAGAAATTCTTGGCAGATGCTCACCTACTTCAGCAATCAACCTTTGATATAGTTTCGAATCAACTTGCTGAATATTATCTAGGTCATTTGGAAACTGCACATGTGGTGAAAAAGAATTCACTACATACAGCAAATACATAACCAAACTCGTCATAACACAAAGCGACACAACAAGAAATTTTTTCATTAGTAGCCTTCGTAGTATCTTGAATTTGCACCAGGATCTGTCTGATGTTCCGACCAGAAATTGTGAGCGCACTTTCGGCAATCAACTCATTGACACTCAAGTGGCATTCCTGATGATGAGCAGACCATTACTGGTGAGCCATCGTGTTGCGGCCTGACGCCAGGCCGCTCGCCGATCCGGTTTCGGATCCATGTTTTGGAATATAGTTTCACATTCCTCCTCTATCCAACGTTGAATGATACGTCTTTCATTGCGGGTAAAAAGTTGTCGTGATGTTGCGAGAACATGACATGGAAAGCGGCCTTGTAGCGCAGGACTTGAACGATGGTTGATGGTGTGTGATGCAAGTTGTGCATGAAGTGATGCATCTCCAACATTTCCGTCGACTCTTCCCATGATGCGCTCCATTTCGCATTTGAGCTGTCCTTGCGACCACTCGATTGCACCGTTGTATTTTGGGTAGTACGATGGACTTGTAAGGGGTAGCACCATCCATCTTGCAAGCACTTCATTCACTTCATGGCTACAAAGGTTTCCACCGTTATCGCGCTTCAGAAACAGCGGTGCGCCATGTTGTCTGAACAGCCTTTCAAGGTTACTTGCAACCATGGCTCCTGTCGCTAGCGTTGGTGTAACCATTGGTTCCATAACATATTGCGCACCAATGTCACGCACGTTGTGCACCGAGCACTTCGCATCTAACG
>Ga0302286_10000883_pt1 | contig 23323 bp, 22 predicted proteins | sample III_Fen_E2_3_FD_198765 | JGI IMG/M metagenome (GOLD analysis project Ga0302286, IMG submission 198765) | Peat permafrost microbial communities from Stordalen Mire near Abisko, Sweden - III_Fen_E2_3 | ecosystem: Environmental > Terrestrial > Soil > Wetlands > Permafrost | place: Sweden: Abisko...
CTATGACCGGGTCCCATTTCGCGCCTCTGTGAAAGCAGGGGCGCTTCATTATACATACAGAGAAAAACAGGAGGATACAATTATGAAGGAAATCTGGGCTTGGATTCAGGCGGCGCTGGTGGCTGTGGGCGGGTTTCTGGGTTGGTTTGTCGGTGGCTTCGACGGTTTGCTGTATGCGTTGATCGCACTGATGGCAGCCGACTATGTGACGGGCGTGATGTGCGCCATCGCGGACAGGACGCTTTCCAGCGAGGTTGGCTTTCGGGGCATTGCCAAGAAGGTACTAATCTTCGTGCTGGTGGGCGTTGGGCACATCGTCGATATCTATCTGATTGGCAATGGCAGCGCGCTGCGCACGGCGGTACTGTTCTTCTACTGCTCCAATGAGGGTGTATCAATGCTGGAAAACGCGGGGCATCTGGGGCTTCCGATCCCGCAGAAGCTCAAGGATGTGCTCGAACAGCTACACTCAAGGGACGGCGATAACGAAATCAAGTAATACGGGGGACGGCGAGTCATCGCCGCCCTCTTTTCCTTTGGAGGGGCAAGTATGACGGTCAAGACGAATCTGGGGTTGGTTGAATGGGCGAATGAGTGGCTGGGCCAAGTTTATTGGTACGGCACATGCGGCTACACCTGTACACAGAGCCTTCTGGAGCGCAAAGCCAAGCAGTATCCCAAGTCCTACGCGGAAAACCGCATGAGCCGCTATCGGGCGGATATCGCCGCCGGCAAGAAATGCGCCGATTGTATTGGGCTGATCAAGGGCTATTATTGGACGCGCGATGACGGCACGCAGGTTTATGGGCTGGACGGCAGGCCGGATCAGGGGGCGAATGGCGCGTATAATGCCGCCAAGGTGAAGGGCGCGATCGCTACCTTGCCCGAGTTTCCTGGTGTAATTCTCTGGAAGAGCGGCCACGTGGGCGTATATATCGGAAATGGCGAGGCCATTGAAGCTAAGGGTTTCAGCTACGGCATCGTTAAAACCAAGGTCAAGGGGCGTGGCTGGACGTACTGGTTCCGCTCGCCCTACATCGACTACACCACCGAAGGGAGAGCGAGCGATGCGCAGACAGGCGTGGAGGAAACGGATGCGAATGCGAACCAACCCGCTGAAGGTGGCGCGGAAGAAACGGCGCTGGATTTGGGCACGCGGCTGCTGCGCGTTACACCGGGGCAGCCGCTGATGCGCGGCAGCGATGTGCTGGCTGTGCAAACACAGCTGCTGTCCAAGGGGTATTCACCCGGTAAGCTGGACGGCGTATACGGGAACATCACAAAAGCAGCGGTGGGAGCGTTGCAAACAGCTTGCGGCATCAAGGCAGATGGCGTTGTGGGACCGGATACGCGGGTACTTTTACGATAGTCATTGCAACCAGAATTACATGTAGGTTTTGACCGCCAGATGACTCGATCGTCTGGCGGTTCTTTTTTACTCCGTTAACTTTCGACGTTTTCGCGGCCAGCTATCGGAGGGATGAATATGACAATTATCCAGAAAAGGCAAGTGGCCTATCTGCGGGAGAAGGGCGAAAGCTACGCGGCGATTGCCACCACAATTGGTGCATCTGAGAACACAGTGAAGTCCTACTGCCGAAGAAACGGCCTTGGCTCGGATGCTGTTTCGCTAAGAAAGCAAGCTACTGGCGAGGTTTGCGGGTATTGTGGAGAACTGCTCAAACACACGCCGGGCGCGAAGAAAAAGCGGTTCTGTACCGACCAATGCCGTATGAAGTGGTGGGCGAAGCATCCGGAAGCAGTCCACCAGAAGGCTATCTACCATTTCAACTGCCCAACGTGCGGCAAACCGTTTGAGAGCTATGGAAACGCTCATCGCCAATACTGCTCCAGAGCCTGTTATGGGTTGGCCAGGAGACGCAACAATGAATAAAACGGAAGCGGTATTCCGGTATCACGCATGCATGGCGCTGATGAGATGCATGGTGGCTAAAGGGATCCTTGACCCGCAGGATTTATCCAGTGTATCGGACACTCTCGCCCAAAAGTACGGTTTATCATTGTGCAGTATATTCCTCGATTCGGACTTGCAATACCCAGCAAACAGAGCCAATATGCCATGATGACAGGAGGGCATTATGGGCAGAAAGATAACAAAACTGGCGGTCTCGGAGCCAATACCGACTCGGAAAAGGGTGGCCGCGTATGCTCGAGTTTCCAGTGGCAAGGATGAAATGCTACACTCGCTCGCGGCTCAGGTAAGCTATTACAAGGAGTACATCCAAAGCCAGCAGGGCTGGGAATTTGCGGGCGTGTACGCCGACGAGGCTGTGACCGGAACGAAGGACAATCGGGCAGAGTTCATACGATTGCTTGCGGATTGCAAAGCGGGCAAGATTGACATGGTGATCACAAAATCCATCTCCCGATTTGCGAGGAACACGGTCACGTTGCTGGAAACGGTTCGAGGACTTTGCGAACTTAGTATTGACGTTTTCTTTGAAGAGCAGAACCTCCATACAGCAAGCACGAACGGCGAGCTTCTTCTGACAATTCTGGCCAGCTACGCACAGGAGGAAAGCCGCTCGGTCAGTGAAAACTGCAAGTGGCGTATTCGTAAGGATTATCAGGAAGGCAAGCTGACCGGCGGCGTTCACATGTACGGATATGATTTCCGGGATGGGATGTTGGTGGTCAACCCACAGGAGGCCGAGGTTGTTCGGATGATCTTTAGGGATTACCTTTCCGGTATGGGCAGGAACGCCATTATGCGCAAGTTGATACGACTGGGCGTGCCGACCAAACTCGGCGGGCGTTGGGCGGAAAACACCGTTGCCAGTATTCTCACCAACGAAAAGGTAGTCGGTGATCTCTGCCTGCAAAAAAGCTTCATATCCGACCACCTTACCAAACAGAAAAGAGTCAATCGTGGCGAGCTTCCCAAGTATTATGTGGAAGGCGCTCATGAAGCCATTATCGACCGAGCAACTTTCGATGCCGTTCAGGCGGAAGTGGCTCGGCGGGCGTATGAGAGCAAGCCTGCCAGCAGAGAGCCTCGCAACGAATTTAGCGGCATCATCCGTTGCGGTCGCTGCGGCGCGAATTTTAATCGCAAGATCAACGGTATCGGCACCAAGTACGCCAAGGCGAACTGGGCATGCGCTACCTACACCACGCACGGCAAGGATCACTGTGCGGCAAAGCGCATCCCTGAGGACATCCTCCGGCAAAAGTGCGCGGAAGCCTTGGGAAGCGCCGCTTACAACGCTGTTGACTTCATGGCAAGGGTAGCAGCCATAACGATTCCAGAAGATGGGGTTTTGGTATTCACCTTCAAAGATGGCATGCAAAAAACCATATTATGGGAGAAGCATTCCCGTCGCGACAGTTGGACACATGAGATGAAAAACAAGGCGAAAGATGCAGCCCAAAGGAGGCTTGGCAATGGCTAACATTCGGGTTATCCCGGCTCTGGCGCCTATTGTGTCCGCTCAGGTGAAGGATACGGCGTTCAAGCGGCGGGTGGCGGCTTACGCGCGAGTTTCAACCGACAGCGACGAGCAGCAGACCAGCTATGAAGCACAGGTGGACTACTACACCAAGTTGATTCATTCCCGACCAGACTGGTCTATGGTCGATGTATTTACGGACGAGGGGATTTCTGCGGTCAACACCAAGCGACGTGAGGGATTCAAGCGGATGGTTGCGGACGCGCTCTCCGGCAAGATTGATCTGATCGTGACCAAATCGGTCAGCCGTTTTGCCCGCAACACGGTCGACAGCCTCACCACGGTTCGCAAGCTGAAAGAAAAAGGCGTGGAGGTTTGGTTCGAGAAGGAAAATATTTACACGTTGGACAGCAAAGGCGAGCTTTTGATCACCATCATGTCCTCGCTTGCTCAGGAAGAAAGTCGTAGCATCTCCGAAAACGTCACCTGGGGTCAGCGAAAGCGGATGGCGGATGGGAAGATATCCTTGCCCTATGGGCAGTTCTTGGGCTATGAAAAGGGCGAGGACGGCCTGCCGCAAATCGTGGAAAGTGAAGCCGCGATTGTACGACGCATTTTCCGGCAATACATGGAGGGCAAAACCCCGTCAATGATTGGGCGATTGCTCGAAAAGGACGGAATCCTGGCTCCGGGGGGCGGCAAGACATGGCAGTCAGCAACGGTTCGCTCCATTCTCACCAATGAAAAGTACAAAGGGCATGCCCTGATGCAAAAAACCTACTGCGAGAACTTCCTGACCAAGAAGATGGTCAAGAATACTGGGCAGGTTCAGCAGTACTATGTCGAGGACAGCCATCCCGCGATTATCGCGCCCGATGAGTTTGATATGGTGCAGGCTGAAATCGAGCGTCGTAAAAGCCTGGGTAAACCCGGTCGATGCAACAGCATTTTCGCCGGTAAGATTGTCTGCGGCGATTGCGGTGGCCTTTACGGCAGAAAGGTTTGGGGCAGCTACAAGGATGACAAGAATTACCGCAAAGAGGTATACCAGTGCAATGAGAAATATAAGGGCAGCAAGCGTTGCTCAACCCCGCACGTAACCGAGGAGCAGATCAAGACTGGGTTTCTCGTTGCGTTTAACAAACTGATGGAGAACCGCTCCGGTCTGATTGAGGACTGTCGCTTGGTGCAGGCCACGCTTTGTGACACTGGAGCACTCGATGCGGATCTGATCTCCTTGCGGCGGGATCTGGATGTGGTTTCGGCGCTGGCTCGTAAAGATATCGCACAGACCGCAAAGGCTGCAGGCGAATCGGATTGCGGCAATAGCCACTTGGAACGCTTTCGACAGATCAATAAACAGATTACGCTGTTGGAAGCCGATAAGGTAAAACGCCTTGCCAAAGCGAAGGCGCTTGACCGGTTTGTTCGCGAGGTGGAGAGTAGATCACTTGTTTTGGAAGCCTTTGATGAAAAGCTGTGGCTGGCTGTGGTTGATCAGGTAACGGTTGGTGTGGATGGGGAGATAACGTTTCAGTTCCGAAATGGAATCAGACAACAATGCTCTTTGTGCTAAACAATGATAACCCCCAAAGCCCCTGATTCATGTTCATTGAGTTCTCCAAAGATTTATTACCGTTGTATTGCTCAACGGCAGTATTCATGACGTTTATTGCGTTTGCTACAGATAGTAAGAGCCAGAATGCATCAATTTCCATCTGTGTAGCTTTCGCTTTCTCGCACCAAATATTGAAGCAATATCGAATTCTTTCTTCTGACTCTGCTTTATTATTAACTATTAATGCTAAGTCACTGCAGATTACAAGAATCTCAATAATCCTTGCCATGTAATTTGATACAGAAAAATCAACAAGCCAGATTAATTGTTTATCATCTTTGATCAGGTTTGTGCTAGTGATATCGCCGTGCACGAAAGATTTTGGTAGTAAATCAATATCAAAACGGACATATCTGTCATAAATTGGGTCAAGAATTGATGTAAGATTAGTGGTGAGGTATTCCCGCTTTTTTTCATATTCATGAGAAAAATTAACGATTCCCCACTCATCGTATATCTGATGCGGATGATAATCAATTCTTGACAATAGGAATGCAATATCTACAATTTTTTCAAGTTCATGTATTGATGGTTTTTTCCCTAATTGATGATAATTCATACCATTAACAAATTCTGTTACAGCAATGCGGAAGCGAGAATCACCGATTCTTAAACAAGAATAACGTTCGCCGTCAGCATTATTAAAAACACGCGGTATGGGTAAGCCGTGCTCTTGAGCTACGCATGTCCTTTCAATGCATACCATAACATCTTGATCAGATCTCTTGTTGTTAAATACCTTAACAAGGTAGCAACCAGATGTGGTTTGTATGACAGTATTAAAATCTTCATACCCGATTTTGATTAATGATGAACCTAATGGAAGTCCAAGTTTATACTTAATACATATTTCATCTGTAAGAATATTTATGTTGTTATTATCAAGTTTGTCAATTCTGCTAAAAAATCTATCCATTTTAAACCTCAACTTATACCTCAGCTTGAAATATTTCGAAAGAAAATCATATCACAGATGCCCGGCGAAAAATGTTTAACAGTTATGTGACATCACTAATTTACTGGTGTGGCTATAACTATTAAGCTCTCACTTGTTGAACTAAACTTGGTGAGTCTATAGCTCCCAAACTGATCAAGAATCCTGAAGCCAGACTTATCTAGCAAAAGCTGAAATTCTCCCCAGAAAACAATTCGATTTATCATCCTAACTCGTTTTTCAAAAACAATATCGTTCTGAGAGTAATACTTGAAAAGTCGTTCTTGGCTATAAATTTGCGTTGATTGATTATAGAAGCCTTGTGTTGATATTATGACATCTAGATCCAATTCGGCATCATGTGTTGTGTCATATGGTACAATTCTTTCACAATTCAACATATCATGAAATGTATGGATTGTCATAAGGTCGAAAACCACAGTGGCATTCTTAGTAAGAGTTTTATACAGAGAAGACAAGGCATTGATCTGTTGCTCATATGTAAGAAGATAATTAAATGTACAAAACGGATAGCAGGCATAATCGAATTTCTCATCAAGTGATAGTTTGCAAAAATCTTGTTCGATTAACCTAATTCTGCTTGCTACATCTTGCTTTATTGCTATAAGCTTCGATTGAAGATGCCCGAGCATTTCTTTTGAATTGTCAATGCCAACAACACTATATCCTTGTTCTGCAAGGGGTATAGCCAGTCTACCCGTGCCTACTCCCAATTCTAGAATTGGGCTCGTCTTTTGAAAAAATGCGGGATACATTTGTATGTCTTCTCTACACCCAGAGTTGAACAAATCGTATAATTTCGGTTCTCTGATAACATTTCGCTCAGCACAGTTCATTTTAGCACCTTCTCATACAATTTTACCATAATATCCTGTTCATTTGGAACGCTCTCGATATATCGCCATCCGATTTTTTCAAAGAAGTTATCGAGTTCAGTATATAGATATAAATGTTTATACCCAAGGGTGCGCGCCTGAACACTTGCATATTCTACAAGCAGCTTTGCATATCCTCTTCCCCGATAATCCTTAATGATATATAAACCTCCAAGCCACGGAAATATATCTTGGCATGATTGAAGATCACATCTCCAAAGGCTGACTGTTCCGATAATAATATCTTGTTCTCGAGCAATGAATGTCTGAGGAACGTCTGTTTCATTGGTTGAACGAGAAACCCAATAATCCCAATAATTTCTATTGTTTGGCTGTCCCCACTCTTCCCACATCCAGCCGCTTATAATCAGTAAATTTGCAGATCCTATGCTCAACTTTTCAATGATCATTTTGAACCTCCAGACAGACGATGTAAATACATGAAATAGTCCTCATTCATGCAATAAGGCATTTTAAAATATATGGATTCCTTATTCTTTCCCTTTAAAACGAAATAGGAAGCAAAGCAAGGATCTCCATTTTCGATCCTAAAAATGAATATAATAGACCCAAGGATCTCTGGAAGAACATTAATCGCATTTGTTACTGGTGACTGTTCTATAGGAATATTCCAAAAACTTATCTTTGCTTTTTGATAACATTTTTTTAATTTTGCTTTCTCTCTACTTGTTGAGGATGTATCATTGCGAATATAGAAATAAACTATAGACACCTCGTTTATTTCGATCACTTTACTTGCCTCTACGTTACCCAAAAAAGACTCGACGGATATTTCGTATGAAAAGTACCAGATTTCCTTCGTAACACCATGTAAGTCTTCCACTGGAATATCGTCACCGATTAGTTCTCTAAATGAGCTTTGGGTACTATCCAATTCTTGTGACGAAAACATTTTAATGATTCTTGCCATATCGTCAAATCGAGATAGATGATAATCTTTCATGGTATTTTCGTCAATGGTGATAATGCCTCGATGCTTTTCTGCAAGTTCGTCCTTGAAGAATTCAACACAGCATTGTGTTGAATTCTCAAGGCATGATGAGGAATCGTTCTTATAACCAAGAGACCGAACCACAGGAAATATTAGACCTTGTGGAAGTAGCACTAAAACAGCGAAAACTATAAGGCCCCAAAATTCCCAATCGTTATCAGGGGAATAGCGATCGCCAGCAAAAGTAACAATCATTGTTAAAACAATGAATACGAATAATCGAGCAATCCCTTTATGACGAGATATAATTTTCTTCAAAACCTTACACTCCTCTTCTATACGATCTATACTGGATAATGCGAGGAGCGAGTTGTTATTCTAATCAATTGTTTATAAATCGATTCAGTTAAGGGTTCATCCATTCTTCTATAAAACAGTTTTTCATTGGTTGGATCACATTGTAGCTTTTCTGGGCAGCGCCCACTAGCCTTATGTTGACAGTCCGTAGAATTGGTCGAATAATTTACCGCATAGTAACCGTCAAAGATCCGGTCGTATCTTTTATTCAATTTGCCTCTTTTAACAATAAATAAGTCAAAACCGCAACCTGTTTTATTGGTATTTGAATGTGCTAGCCTTGAATCAAATCCGATTTCGCTAATATCAAGTTTTGTTGTTGTTCTATATAATAGTTTGTCACGAGAATGGAAAGAGCCCTCGTAATACAAAATGTCATACTTTATTTTTTTCTTTTTTACATTATACCTAACAACATTATACGGTTCTGTATCAAGACTACATGTATAAACAAGCACTTCATCCCCACGATCAATTTCACGTTCGATTTTTTCGAGACGAGTTGATGTAACTAAATCATACTGCATAAACAACAAATCTAGGATGTTTGTCTGGATGCATTCACGACATAATTCTTTCGAAGGTACACTACTGAACTTTTTATAAAGAAGGTAAAAGATGAAGTATGTTACCGATGTGAATGTTGCCAACGCGATTATTAAAAGGAAAATTCTAATTTCGGGGAATTGCTTTGAGAGATTTTCAAATATAAATCTATAACAGATAAATAGGAACATAATCACACCTGGCGCAATTGTAATAATTATGCCAAGATATCCTTTTGAGAGCATGTCCAGTACGTTATCGTCTCTTTCAATTCGCTCGCCCTTGCTAAAGACGTTATCATTCTTCATCAATAATCCCTTCTTTACTACTCTCATCCGGACCGCTGTATAGTAATATGCATCCCTCAAGTTTTTTCGCAAGACGCATTAATGAATTCCCGGATATGTCGACTAAGCGGTTGATCGGCCTCACATTTCAACAATAAGCTTACTGCACCATAGCCTCCGTCAATTGTAATTGTTTCCCCGTTGACAAAACTAGCTTCATCAGTGGATAGAAAGTAGACAACTTTTGCAACTTCTTCAGGTGACCCAACTCGACATATGGGAGTGAAGTAAGGAGCTATCTCCATTTGTTCAACAGTATTCATATTGGTATTGATAGCTCCTGGAGCGACTGCGTTAACACGTATATTCCTCTTTCCAAAATTTACGGCTAAACACTTCATAAGGCTTATCAAAGCAGATTTGCTCACTGAATATGATATGCTAGAAAATGCACCTACGTATGCATCATTACTTGAAATGATAACAATACTTCCTCCTGGATTGATATTTTCTTTCAAGCCTGTTGAGAGGAGTAGCGGTGCGTAAAAATTACAGTTCATCGTTCTATCGAATTCTTCAAGATTGAAGTGATTAAAGTCATCATTTTCAGAAAAAACCCCAGAATTACACACAATAGCATCGAAATGAAAACTACCCAATCTGTTGAGGAGGGTTTTTATGTTGTCAATATTTCTGAAGTCATACGAACCTATGAGTTTTACTCTATCTTCCCCGAATTGCAAGACAAGTTCTTCAGCTTCCGTTTTGTGCTTAAAGTATGATCCAAATAGTATATAACCTTGTGCAAGAAATTTTTCTGCAATTGCTCGACCAATACCCATAGAAACACCTGTTACGAAAACATTCTTTGCCATCATTATCACTCCACTCCATTCACTTTATGGATGTAAGAACTGAAAAGGTTCATCGCTAATACCAACTTCTTTATATAATCTCCGTATTGCATCACATACAATTGGTTTTTGACCATACATGTTGCCTGTTTCATTTGTAACTTCTCCCAAACAGTACCCACCGCAATACTCTCGCACCTCACAATTAAGACAATGTGTCATGTTACTAACGGAACGTTCTTGAAGTTTCTTGATTTTTTCTGGGTCAAATATGAATTGATGTTTCTCGTCACTCCATTTTCCATACACAAAACAATCCATATGGTGTGCGTTGTTTCCAAAAGTAACCATATCACAGGCAGAAACAAAGCCATCAGGTGTAAAATGTGGCACTGGAGTACAGGCTCGGCAATGTTGAGTACATTTTCCATCAAAGTTGCACATTAAGAAGCTTCTATAACAGACATCCCTATCCTTTGCATATCGGTATGCATCAATAAATGCTTCGATATATTCATCCATATCAAAATGAAAACTTTTCTTTTTTTTCTCGTCATCACATACAGGTATAGCATCGACAGAAGGAAACATTGGATCAGTCCATATTTGACGAATTCCCAATGACAGGAAATAATCAATGATTTGCTTCTGACGAAGTACATTACTATTTGTAATCGTTACTCTTGCGCCAATCATCAGGTTTCTCGAAGCTTTATTTTCATTTAACCATTTTACATTCTCTTCGATAATTGGTGAAGAAGGATTCCCATTCGAGCAAGGTCGATTAATATTCTGAATATCTGGCTCCCCATCAAACGAAATCCAGATAATATTTGCTTTGTTTAGTAGCCATTCTCGAACATTACTATTAAAACAGCCATTGGTTTGAATTTCAACAGTTAGCTGATCCTGCGTTCTGCTCTCGGCATAACTTATTATATCTTGCATAAGTGAGAATTCACAAGTAGGTTCGCCAGGCCCATAAAACCGAATATGCCGACTTGGATATGCTGAAAAGAAATAGTCAACACCTGCTTTCGCAATATATAACGGCAACGTTTGCTCATCCATTAACGATCTTTCTTTACTGTTATAACAATAGACACACCGCAGATTGCATTTCGTCGTTAGGAAGAATGACACCATTTGTTTTTTAATGTGTGGCATAAATACCACCTCTTTCTCATTAATTTTACACATGTTGTTTATGTTTGCAAATAGAATCCTTAATCGAATTTGATTTTTTGAACATGACTTAATCCATTTTAACGACATTACTATTGGGTTCCACGGTAACGCTGCACATTATTCAATAGGCACCGCAAGATAGACTAAGCGATTAATATTCAGAATTTGTTTCGCCAACAATGAATCAATTTCCTCTAATAAAACCAGTAATTCTATAAATTACCTTACGTGACTACAATCTGTATATTCATGCGATACGAAGAGCGTAATAAGTATTGTTGAGACTGTTACAAAAGGAGAAAATGAAATCGTTAAATAATACACCAAAGGGTGTGCATTTTTTGATGATTCCCTATCTTGCAACGATTCCTTCAAGCCCAAGCCAAAACCTTAGCGAGTTCAAGTCCAGTCATCTCCATAAATCGCCCTCTGCATCCACCCGAAATTAATACAGCGATAACATGTAACCACGAGCAAAACCCAATAAACACTGGGGTTTCACGATATAACAAATACCACCTACCGACAAGATTTCTCTTATCAATAGGTGGTATCAGTTATGGTGGAGCATAGGAGATTCGAACTCCTGACCTCGACAATGCGAATGTCGCGCGCTACCAACTGTGCTAATGCCCCAAGGAGTTGCGTCTCAAGCAAAGCTTATTGAAGTAATTTATCTGCAAACTCAAAACCGCGATATAAAATATAACAAAAACTGAACCGAAATGCAAGCGCTATTTTTCAAATCAAGCAAGTTTTCTATTTTACCTCTGGCAGTGACTTATCGCCGCAAAACTGCTATATTTGTTAGGGTCTCTATGGGTTGTCGGTCAAAAATACGCTGTAGTTTTCAGGCACAGAGCATAGCCCGAATAACTTGCGCGTTGCCTGATATTGGTCCCGTAGCAACCGCATTGCATCTTCGCGTCTCAGGATCAAAAAACGAGTGGCAATCATGGAAGCCAATCCATGGGTAAATATCCAAAGATGGTTGTGAAAGTCCAGCGCAACCTCTCGAGCAAATCCGGTGCTTTGCATTACCAGATCAATCACATATTCCAGCGTAACATCGTTTTGGTCGCTGAGTGAACCTGTGCTCACACGGTCGCGCATAAAAAGCAGTTTGAACAGTTCCCTTTCTTCCTGTGCAAACAGAATGTATGCCATTCCTGCGCCCAAATAGGGCACAGGTGCTTTATCCGTGCTTTTCGTGATATAAGCACTGTAGGAATCCATCGCCATACGTAACATTTCCTGCTTGATTTCATCCATTGAGTGGAAAGCACGAAAAATAGGCTGTGTGGAACAGCCTAACGCCCGGGCGATAGCGCGGGCATTGAGTGCATCAATGCCCTGTATACGAGTAATCGTGAATGCGGTATGCAACAGGTCACCTTTGGTGAATTGTATCTTTGGGGGCAAGATAGCCATCTCCCTTTCAGTGCAGCATCCTATCAGCATTCTTACGACATAATAACACATGTTATCTTAACAGCGTATATTGTGGTTGTCAATCACAGGAGTGTATGTTTGAAGCGTACTATATTGACAGGATGATGGGATGGGGATATCATAACGCATGTTACTTAATAAACCATCCAACGCCGGATTAGAATCGCCCGTATCTCTCCGCCATTCCATGATCCATTACGCCCGTTATCTGCCGGGCAAAGTTTCTTCGCTGGATATCGTATTCTTGACTGCCTTATCCTCTCAAATGAACTATTCTTGTACCCGATCGCATTCATTTACAAATCCAACTCCAATGAGGGGGCAATGCCATGGAAGTGCTTTCTATCAAAGGGCTTACCAAACACTATGAGAAGTTTACACTAAACAATGTGAGCTTCACAGTCCAACAAGGCGAAATCATGGGTTTCATCGGCCGTAATGGCGCAGGAAAAACAACCACGCTTAAAGCGCTGCTTAACTTTGTACATCCCGACAGTGGCGAGATTTTCTTTTTCGGTAAGCCATTTTCACAAAACGAGTATGATATCAAGCAGCGCATTGGCTTCGTTTCCGGCGGTGTAGATTACTACACCCGAAAAAAGCTTCGCTCCATCACCAAGATTACCAGCGCTTTCTACACCAACTGGGATGAGACGGCGTATCATAAGTATATGGAAATGTTCAGCCTTGATGATACAAAAACACCCGCTCAGCTATCCGCCGGTATGAAGGTGAAATACAATCTGGCACTTGCCTTATCTCACCATGCTGAGTTGCTGATATTGGACGAACCCACCAGTGGTCTGGACCCCGTGAGTCGGGATGATCTGTTGGATGTTTTCATCGCACTAGCCAAAGAAGGTACCAGCATCCTGTTTTCAACGCACATCACCAGCGATTTGGACAAATGTGCCGATCGCATTACCTATATCCGCAATGGCAGCATCCTTGCCAGCGAAGAACTGGCCACTTTCCTTGGCAAGTACCGCTCCCTGGTCTTCTCCGAAGATCAGCTCACATCCTCCATGCGAGAAAAACTCATTGGTTTAAAACCTGCCAAACACGGCTATTCTGCCATTGCTACCATAAAGGATGCCGAGAGTTTCGGCTTGGAAAACTTACCGGCTGATCTGGATACCATTATGGTTCATTTAGAAAAGGAGTGATCGCTATGACCAAGATGCTTATGAAGGAATTCCGGCTTGCGATGCACCCGACAAACCTTATTTTTCTGACGCTGTCCGCAATGCTCATCATCCCGAATTATCCTTACTACGTTACGTTCTTCTATACCACGCTCGGTTTGTTTTTTCTATGCCTGAATGGCCGCGAGAACCACGACCTTGAATACTCCATCACACTGCCTGTGCGCAAGCAGGAAATCGTGAAAGGCCGCATCGGGTTTGCTGTGTTGATTGAACTAGCGCAACTGCTTCTCGCCATTCCGTTTGCAATATTGCGCAATCGTCTTTCACCTGTCGGCAATGAGGTGGGCATGGACGCTAACATTGCATTCTTTGGCTTTTCTCTGCTGATGCTTGGGGCGTTTAATCTCCAGTTTTTTACCGCATACTATAAAAATCCCGATAAAGTGGGAAAGGCTTATGTCATCAGTAGCACGTTCGTATTTCTGTTTATAGTGGTCGCAGAAGCACTTACCCATATTGCGCCCTTTTTTCACGATCAACTTGATACGCCTGACCCGCAGTTTTTACAGGCTAAACTCATTGTGCTTGCTATCGGCTCAGTCTCTTTCATTATCTTAACGCTGGTATCGTACCTTATCTCTGCTAAACGCTTTACCGCGTTGGATCTGTGATCGATTCATCCTTTTTGGCGCAATTCGGCTTGGTTTTTTCCCGCACGATTCGATAGAACGATGGTTATTCTTTTCAATTGAAACCGACTGCAAAAGTGAGCAGTCGGTTGCTTATATAGGCTCAATCGCTTCAGAAAACTGTGATATGGCTTTGTTCTTTCTTCTCTGCAATCAATGCAAAATCGTTGCTTTATTCGTTCAGGTCCTCACCATTTTTCAGTAGATACTCTAAACCGACTAATCCAGTTTGCTTTGAACCCTGAAGGTTATCACCCGCTGCAAACAGCGGTTTATGGCATATCCAACCATCAAAGAATCAATATCTTTGCTTTTATTACCCGTCTAATTGTGGTATACTCAAGACGTGATATCCACAGGATGTTGCGTGGGAGGAGATAAAGCGCATGTATATTGAGAAGCGATATATCAAACGTATAGAAAAGATTTTTGAACAGATGAGTGCGTCCGTTCGGTTATTGGATTCACAGGGCGTTTGCCTTGTGCCCGAAAACGGTGAAAGCGAAACTTTGCCCAACTTCACGGTGGCGGCAGGCATCACCCACCGTGTAGGTGACAAGCTATATCGTTCGCTGGATATGAATCCGCCGCTTACACTCATCTGCGCTGCCGATATCCCCGGTGCTGAAAACATCCTGATTATTTCCGACGCAATGCTCATGAGCATGTTTAAAAGCAGCCTTTCCATTGCCAGCCACAGCGACGTATTTCGTCGTGCCTTGAAGCAGGAATTGACCGGTGCCGACCTGAATGCCCGCGCCGCCGAACACCAGATTCCGCTGGAAATGGAACGCAGCGTGATGCTTTTTCAAATGGAACAGACGGAAAAAGCCAGCGCTTACAGCATTCTGGGCGAATTGATTCCTTTATCCGATACCGATACCTTGATTGAGATCAACCGCCACATTGTAGCGTTGGTGAAGGATATGAACGGGATCGACGGTCCTGAGGAACTGTTCCAGTTTGCGCAGGCTGTGCAGGAAACCCTGATGGAGGAAGCCGTACAAACGGCAGAAATTGGGATTGGTGAAAGCAAGCCTACACTCGCTCTGCTTGGGGAAAGTTATCAGGAAGCTAAGCGTGCCATGGAAGTCGGCCATATCTTCTCCCCAACGGAAACCATTCACGTGTTTCGCAACCTCTTGCTGGAACGCTTCTTGATGAACGTGCCGCGCGAAGAAAGCATGCATTACCACCAATTGCTCTTTAACCGCCGCACCGCTAAGCTATTTAACGATGAAATGCTTCAAACCATTGAAATGTTCTTCCGTAAGGATTTAAACCTTTCCGATACCGCGCGTCAACTCTACATCCACCGCAATACGCTCGTATATCGGCTGGACAAAGTACAGCGTCATACCGGGTTGGATCTACGCAAATTCGAAAACGCAGTTACATTCAAAATTCTTTATGAGCTAAAAAAGTGCGGGCAGGAAAAACCCAAACAGATTTACTGAGGGGTGAGGTTGTGAAAAGCCTTAAGTTCAATGGCAAGCTCGCGCTCGTGATGCTGATGGTCGCTTTGCTGCTCACAAGCTGCTCTCTGATTCCCAGTGCTACTTCCACCGATAACAATGCGTTGCAGCCAAGTATAACCGCCAGTTCAGACAGTGAAACAGTGACCATCTCCAAAGCGGAATATGATCGGCTGGAGCGCTATGCTTCGCTTGACGAGATTTCCAAGATTGTCGAAGAGTATTACTATATCCAACCGGATATGGACGCAATGCTCGAAGGCGCGAAGCGTGGGCTGCTCGCTGGACTTGGCGACCCTTATACCTATTACTACAGCCCTGATGAATTTTCAGAAATGTGGGCTGATGATCAGGGCGAATATGCTGGCGTAGGCATCCAGATATCCGCCTCCTATATTACACAGCTTTGTACCATAACGCGTATATTCAGCACCAGCCCCGCTGAAACAGCAGGGCTACATAAAGGTGACGTGCTCACTAAGGTGGACGATTTGGATGTTACCGCTGCCACCCTTAACGATGCGGTGTCCATCATGCGTGGTGAGGTAGGCAAGAGCGTTCATGTGCAGGTGATGCGCGGCGATACGCTCCTGGACTTCGATATCCCGCGTGCTGTAGTGCATGTGAATTGGGTCAGTTCCTGCATGTTGGACGATCATGTGGGTTACATCCTGCTATATGAATTTTCCGGTGATTGTGCCGCTCGTTTTCAGGAGCAGCTGGATGAGCTGCAGGCAAAGGGAGCAACTGCTCTCGTGGTTGATCTGCGCGACAACCCCGGTGGCTGGATTGACGATGCTGTAAAGCTTGCCGATATATTCCTGCCTGAAGAGACGATTACCTATCTGGAGGATCGCTCTGGCAAGCGCGATTACTACACTGCAACCGCTGGTGCTTTAAACATTCCGCTTGTTCTGTTGATGAACGAAAACTCCGCTTCCTCCTCTGAAATCTTGGCTGGCGCCTTACAGGATTATGGCGTTGCAACCATCGTAGGCACTCAAAGCTATGGCAAGGGCGTAGTACAGTATGTACTTCCCGTGGGCAACGATGGCGAGGGCCTTCAACTGACGGCTGCACAATATTATACTCCGAAAGGCCGTAGCATCCATAAGGTCGGGATTACCCCCGATGTGATGGTTACGCTTCCCGAAGGCAATACCACACTATACGAAATGGGTGATTTGGCGGATGCACAGCTTAAAAAGGCCTATGATATTGCGCTTGAAAAGCTAAACGGCACTTTTGTAACCCCCACGCCGGGTGCGACCATCGAACCAACCCCCACAGTAGAAGGTTCGGTAGGTGCAAGTACCGACACCGGAGCAGATACCGATCCAAAGTCTGCCGATAAGGTAACATTTCGGGTTTCATAACCATATAAATTGTGGTATCCATAAATCAGCGTGGAGGACGTATAAACCCGAGTGGCGCAGCCATCAGGGCGAATCCATCCTTCACAGATAAAAACCCTGTTGACGCTTTAGGCGAAAGCCAATGGCGAAGAGAGAGGAGGAACGTCCTATGGATCATGTTTCAGGCGGCGGTTAGGCTTTTGCTTAGCCGTCGTTTCGTATCTGTAAATTAATCGACGCCCTTGAACCCCAGGAAAATCGCAGCAACGGAGGCAATCGGCATGGATGAAGAAAAGCGCCTTGGCTTTGTGGGCATCGTGATCAATGATCGAGCGGTGGCCGCTGAGGTTAATGCAACATTAGGATTGTTCGCCCACGTGATTAAAGCCCGCGTTGGCGTTCCGGACACAGCTTCACCCGCTGCCGTCATTGGCTTGATTGTGGAGGGCGACAATCTGACCTTGGGATCCTTGACTGCAAAACTGGGCAACCTTCACGGTGTCGAGGTCAAAAGCGCACTTTCTAAAAAAGCACATTCATCTAATGATTAAATCTTCCGTCCCCCTGCAGGTATAATTTTGTTTTATTTGAAAGGACTGGATTTTATGAGTTCTGAAAACATCCGCAAACTGGTTATTTCCGCTATTCTGGTTGCTTTGACCATTGTGTTCCAACTTCTACGCCCCGTGCTCGGTGGCAGCAACATCGTATCCACTTATATTATCGGCAGCCTTGTTAACGTAGTGCTCATCATCGCTGCATGTGCGGTTGGCCTTTGGAGCGGTGTATCCGTCGCCGTGATCGCGCCTCTGTTTGCTCTGGTTCAGGGTCATTCTACACTCCCCATGGTACCATGGATTGTGGTGGGCAATGTGGTTCTGGTGGTGCTCTTTGCGTTGTTTGCCCTCAAGAATCAGAACACTCTCAAAGTTGAGTGGGTGCGCTGGTCTGCTGTTGGCGTAATCGCAGCACTGGTAAAGTTTGTGGTTATCGCACTGGGTCAAGCGCTCGTGCTTACCTCCGCAAAGGGCTTAGCATTCAACATGGCACTCATCACCGCCGGTAGCGCCCAGTTTGTACAAATCATCACCGCTTTAATCGCAATGGTATTAGGAGGCTTGGTTTTGCCCTCACTGCCTGCCTCTGTGGTTGGAAAAAAATCAACAAAGTAGAAGCCTTTCATTTTCAACAACCGTCGGCAAATGCCGACGGTTGTTTGTTCATATCGAGTAGTAATCATACATTCTACCTCGCAGGTATCGCTTCAGTTGAACTCTGCAAGCCTTTATATTTATTTAAGGCGTATTGTCGTTTGGAATTGAACTGATCATACGCACTTAGCAACATAGGTGCTGTTCATCATCAACCGGCAAACCCTTCCTTTTTCTGTTGAGCCATGCTACTTATCTCGCTTGCTAATTTGACATGCAAAACGTTCAATACCGTTACGAACCATTGGCAATTTTAAGATCCATGCGATATAATCAGATTATCTAATCAAACGGTAAGGCGCACTAATTACCCTGCCGTATAAAAGGTGGAGGGTACATGCTGTGTAAGCGAATGTTTCAACCATTGGTTTGGCTATCTCTGGTTCTTTCAGCTTTGCTGCTTGGGCTAACACTGTTATCCTCCGGTGCGCGCCTAATGGAAAACACCACAAGTGATCCCCTTCACTTTATCGGTGATTACAAGCAGGCCAATTCGACTCAACTTCTCCCCTTTCAAAACGGAACGGAGCTCTCTGCAGATACGCTTACCAGCTTTACACTCTACGGTCATTTTGACCGCGAGGTGAAACCAAATACCCAAATCACAATGCGCATCAACAACCTTCAGGTACAAATTCTTGTCAATGGAGAGTCGGTGTTTACTTTCGGCGATGTTCATCCCTCGTTTGTACACAGCGGCGGTAACGTATGGACGTCTTTCTCCAGCGCTGGCATATTACCCACCGATATTGTGGAAATTCATCTGTCCAACTTTTATGCCAACGAAGTACTGTCTTCTTTCGATGACTTTTTTGCCAACCTGAACACCGGGTCCGAATATCCGGTATATCGAAATGCCCTCTTTGGCAAAGGCTCACACCTGCTGATAGGTGTGTTGGTTTTTCTACTGGGCTTAGCAATGTTATGCGTCAGTTTCTACGCACAGGTGCTTAAACTTTCTCGCGCTCATGATTATGTATATCTGTCCGCGTTTGTCATCGCCTCTGGCATCTGGATGTGTATCAACTATCGTTTTATCTCTTTAATCATCCCCTACCCTGCGTTTTACCAATCGTTGGAAATGCTTTGTATGGCACTGATGCCCATATTCTTAATGCGGTATTTGATCACGCTTGTGACCGAAAGTCAACGGAAACTCTGCTCTATTGTGATCTATATGATACTGTTGGTGGCAGTTGTTTCCATCGTACTTCAACTATTGGGTATTGTAGATTTAGCTACGCTAACGGGGCTGTTCTCCATCATCGATATGGTTGGTATCGTTATTTTTACCGTGTGTCTGATTCGAAGCTTTCGTATCCCATCCGATAAGGAAACCCGCACGGCCATCCTTCCAGTGTTTATCCTGTTCATCGGCGCACTGCTTAATATCTCCAACTACTTTTTCACGTGGCGTACCAGCGGAATGTTCTACTCGCTGGCGTTTTTACTGTTCGCTTTCCTGGAGATGTTCCGTCTGGTACGCGCCTTGCGGGACGGCGTTCGTCGCAACAGCGAGTATGCGCTGCTTGAAAATGAGTTGATCCAAAGCCGAATCGCAGTAATGCTCAGCCAAATCAAGCCGCACTTTTTGTATAACGCACTCAATTCCATCAGCGCGCTTTGTCTCACTGACCCATTGATGGCTGATCAGGCTATCACATCACTTTCCAACTATCTGCGGGGTAACATCCGTTCCCTCGAACAGAACGTTCCGGTTCCCTTTGAGCAGGAGTTGGATCACATCAAATATTACGTTCGTTTGGAACAGTTGCGTTACGGCGAGAAGTTACGCGTTGTATATGCTATTAATATCGTCGATTTTGAAGTACCTACGCTCTCGCTGCAAACATTGGTGGAAAATGCCATCCGGCATGGAGTCAGTCCCAAACCGGAAGGCGGGCTTGTGGTGGTACAAACAGAGCGCGACGGCGACTTTTCCGTGGTGCGCATCATTGATAACGGCGTTGGCTTCGATCCCGATATGCATAGCCAGAACCCGGATTCCATAGGCCTTGCAAACGCCAAAAAACGTATGGAAGTGATGATGAACGCAGTTTTCGATATCCAGAGTATCCCCGGGAAGGGCACGACCATTTCCATCCGTATTCCGGATGTGCAAAAGAAAGGAAAAGTATGAAGGTACTCTATGTCGATGATGAATTGCTCGCTATACGGAAGTTTGAGGCTGTTGCATCAAATTTAGAAGATATTACAGAACTCCGTTGCTGTTCCAGATCCGAGGAGGCATTAGACTATGTGAAAAGCGCGCCTGTGGATGCGGCCTTCCTGGATATTGAAATGCCCGGCATGCGTGGCATTGATCTTGCAGCGGAGCTTATAAAACTTGACCCCGATATCCGGATTTTTTTTGTGACAGCTTATGATCAGTATGCGCTGGATGCGTTCGGCGTGAATGCACTCGGTTATCTGCTGAAGCCATATAACATTGAAATGCTGGCCCGTGAGCTGGATAAGGCGCGCCGCATGCATGGAAAGCCGAAAAAAGCGGTGTACATCCAAACCATACCCAGTTTTGATGTCTATGTCGACGGAGCGCTTTTCCCCATCACCAGCCCTAAACCCAAGGAATTGCTGGCATTGCTGGTAGATCGCAACGGCGGCACCGTCTCTTCCAGATATGCTATTTCTCTGCTTTGGGAAGATAAACCTGATGACGAAAAAACAAAAGCACTTTACCGTATGACTCTGAAACGTTTACGGGAAATTCTTTCCTCTGCAGGTATTGATTTTATCCTGAGCGCGGAAGGTTCAGCGAAGTTTATTCGACCCGATTCATTCAGTTGCGACTATTGTCGCTTCTTACAGGGCGATGTAGAAACAATGGCAAAATACAATGGCGAATACCTTTCGGAATACTCGTGGGCTGAGGAAACGAACGCAAGGCTTACGAACCTGAAGGAGAGTCGTGAGGAGGCGCGCGGATAGGCAAGGGTCTAAACGGCATATCCAAGGTTTTTTTGGCAAATCAAGTTGCAGTTTCATTGTGACTATATCGTAGTCATCATCAGGCATATAAAAAACGTGTTCGCTGACGATTATCAATTTCACCAATCACGGCATAACAAACAGCTACCGCCATGCAAGGCGGTAGCCGTTTGTTGTTTGCCCTCAAGAACCATCGATGTGGAAACCTGATGGCTGCGTAAAATTCACCGGGATGAACTCTTTGCCCACGTATATTCTTGTTTACACGGCTGCAGCCGATTGTAAATCATCGCATGTTTTCATCCAGAATACACGGTTTATTCGTCTCCGAGCAAACCCATAAAAGCACTCAATTCTTCCGTTCGGTGTTCACCCATTACATCATCCGGCGTTCCCTCTGCACGAATTACGCCATCCTGCATGAAAATAACATAATCCGCCACTTCGCGGGCAAAACGCATTTCATGTGTCACAACAATCATCGTACGTTTCTCCTTCGCCAAATCGCGAATCACATTGAGCACTTCCTGCGTCAACTGTGGGTCAAGCGCTGAGGTAGGCTCGTCAAAGCAGAGGATTTCAGGGTCTAGCGCCAGTGCGCGTGCAATAGCAACCCGTTGCTGCTGCCCACCGGAAAGCTGGCAGGGGTACTGCCCCGCTTTATCAGCCAACCCAACCTTCGCGAGCAGTTCTTTCGCGCGCGTTGCAGCTTGCGGCTTTGTCCGCCCAAGAACATGTTCCTGCGCCTGGCAGAGATTCCGCATCACCGTCATGTGTGGAAAAAGGTTGTAGTTTTGAAATACAAAGCCCATTTTCAGGCATAGCTTACGCAGTTCAGTCTTTGGCGCATATACCGGCTTCCCGTTTATCCCTGAGGCTACCATCGGAAGTCCATCAATCAGGATTTCCCCTGCATCCACCGTTTCCAGATGGTTCATGCATCGGAGCAATGTGCTCTTCCCCGAGCCACTTCGCCCGATAATCGCCACTACCTGACCCTGTTGCACCGTAAGCGATACATCCCGAAGAACCGCGTCGCCGCCAAACGCCTTGGCTACATGCTTAACTTCCAACATTAGCGCGCCTCCTCAGTTACGGTAATAGTCGAATTTGTGCGTAAGCCAGTTAAAGAAGATCGTCACCAGTGTGTTCATTGCCAGATAAAACAATCCGGCAATAAACAACGGTTCCACTGAACCCGAGGACGATGTGGCATTTTTCGCCACTAAAAATAGCTCGCTCACTGCGATCGCCGTAGCCAGCGACGTATCCTTCACCAGTGTGATAACCTCGTTGCTGACCGGCAATAGCACACGTTTCAGGGTCTGAGGAAGGATGATCTGCATGAATGTCTGCCCGCGCGTATAACCCAGCACTTGAGCCGCTTCATACTGACCCCGATCGATACTCATGATGCCGCCGCGGTAAATTTCCGCAAAATACGCAGCGTAGTTAAACGAAAAAGCAATCAATGTCGATTGAAGGCGTGGTATCGGTCCTACCAGTCGTGGCAGGAAGAAATACACTGCAAACAATTGCAACATCAACGGTGTGCCGCGCATGATCAGGATGAAGAAGCTGACCGGCGCTGAAACCCATTTACGCTTGCTCATTCGTCCCAGTGCTACCACCAACCCCAGCGGCAATGAGAAAAGCAGGGTGCAAAAGAAGATAGAAAGGCTGGTGAGCATGCCTTCGGAAAGCTGGTTAAGCAGCTTGAACAGGCGTTCAAGGTTGTCAAAATATTGCATGCCTTTCCTCCCTATGGTTCCGCAAGTTTGCGTTACTGAGTTTTCATTTTACCTTGTTATACGGCATCTCGCAAGAGACCAACGCTCTTGGTAGTTTTGCATTGAACGCGGGTCTCATCCTGCACGCTTATTTAAAAGTCAAACCACTATATTCGCTTTTCGCATCTATCGGCGATAAAGCCGAAAGCAGGGCAAACCTCTCATGGGTTTGCCCTGCGCATTGCGAGTGAGGTGCGTTATTGCGCGGCTGC
>Ga0302286_10000884_pt1 | contig 23276 bp, 26 predicted proteins | sample III_Fen_E2_3_FD_198765 | JGI IMG/M metagenome (GOLD analysis project Ga0302286, IMG submission 198765) | Peat permafrost microbial communities from Stordalen Mire near Abisko, Sweden - III_Fen_E2_3 | ecosystem: Environmental > Terrestrial > Soil > Wetlands > Permafrost | place: Sweden: Abisko...
AAGGCTCTCGACCGTCATAAAGGGAAGCGCAAATTTGCAGCTCAGGAGCTGGGAATTTCGGAGCGTACGCTTTACAGAAAAATCAATGAATACGGATTAGAATGAAAATGGATACTGTGTGTGTATATTGCTCTTCGAGTAGCAAATTGAGTTCGGTATATTACGATGCAGCCACACGTTTGGGCGAACTTTTTGCCGAAGCCGACATCAAATTGGTGTTTGGAGGAGGTAAAAATGGCCTGATGGGTACCATGGCCGACCGAATGCTGCAAATGGGCGGAAAAGCAACCGGCATTATTCCCGGTTTTATGTGCGACGAAGGTTGGCAGCACGAGGGGCTGACAGAGTTGAAGGTAGTGGAAACCATGCATCAACGTAAGGCTATGATGGCCGAAATGTCGGATGCTGCGGTGGCTCTGCCCGGTGGCATTGGCACTCTTGATGAATTATTTGAAATTATCACCTGGAAACAGTTGGGTTTATTCAATAAACCGATTGTGATTTTGAATACAAATAATTATTTCCGGCATTTAGTTGATATGCTGCATGTGGCAGCTTCCGAAAATTTTCTTCGTGATGTCCATCGTCAGATTTGGCAAGTGGTGGATACACCCGAAGAGGTGATACCGGCTATTAAAAATGCCATTGAATGGCCGGATGATGCCAGAAGTTTTGCTGCTGTTTAATCTATTTGCGAGTGAATAATCAGACCACATATATGCCAACAAAGGAGTTTTCGATGGTGAAAATTGCTCCTTTTGATACTCTCTGGGGAAAACATGGAACCAATATCTATTGGCGTACACAGCAGGAACCTTCTCATATAGTTGCTTTGCCGGGCTTTGAAGGTAAAGTGGCACCTTCAGGTCTTTTTTCTTACGATGCATCAAGTGGTTTGTTGCTGATAATCATTTTTGTATACAGCTTTATGTTGTTTCGTTCGCAGCTTGCGAAGAGAGGACGTTTTAATTCATTATTCGGAAAGCAACGTGAACGTTCGAGTATATTTGAACCTGAGTTGACCGCTCCTGAAGTGCGTTTCAAGTTATTTTTCCGCTTTATGGGTGTAATTGGACTTACGGTTTATGCCTATACCAACCTAATACAGCTGTACCCATTGACGGGAAGCTTAGCTTCCTTTATATTTTTAGCTATAATCGGCATTGCAATACTATTATTTCTTTGGATTAAGTTTGTGATATTTAGAATTTTGGCGTATGTTTTTTTTCAAAGAAAGCAGGATAATAAGCTTATAGACAGTTATTTTGCTGTAATATTCGGCTTAGGAGTGGTTTTACTGCCGGTAGTTGCTTTGCAAACCTTAGCACGTGCTTCTCTTTCAATATGGCTCACTTGGTTTTGCGTAATTGCCTGTGTGATAACGGCATTGCTGGTTCTTTACAAAATACTACAAATTTTTTGGCATGGGTATTCATCAATCTTCTATATAATTTTGTATCTTTGCACACTCGAAATTTTGCCCGTGCTGGTAGGAATTCGTTTGTTGCAAATGATAGATATTAGCATATAAATTAAGTATTTGTACCTTGAAGATAAAGAAAATTTTGGTTTCACAACCACAGCCGACTTCAGAAAAATCACCTTATTTCGATATTGTTGAGAAATATGGAGTAAAGATTGACTTTCGTCCTTTTATCAAGGTTGAGCCTGTTCCTGCGAAGGAGTTTCGTCAGCAAAAGGTATCCATTCTTGAACATACTGCAGTAATGTTTACTGCCAAAACAGGGATTGATAATTTCTTTCGTATTTGCGAAGAGATGCGTATTACGATGCCGGAAACAATGAAGTATTTCTGCGTGTCGGAATCAGTAGCACTTTACCTGCAAAAATATATACAATATCGTAAGCGTAAGGTATTTTACGGAGCTACAGGTAAGTTACCCGATTTATTTTCTGTTATATCCAAACACTTAACCGAAAACTACTTAGTGGTTCTTTCGGATGTGCATAACGAAGAAATATTGCATCTTTTGGAAAAAAACAATGTGCAACATGATGTGGGAATTATGTACCGCACAGTGAGCAATGATTTTACTCCGGAAGAGGAATTTAACTACGATATGTTGATATTTTTCAGTCCTCAGGGTATTGCATCACTCATCAAAAATTTTCCGGGATTTGAACAAGGAGAGATTCACATAGGATGTTGGGGTACAACCACAGCCAATGCAGTGCATGAAGCCGGTTTACGTCTGGATTTAGAAGCACCAAGTCCAGAAGCACCCTCAATGACTACTGCGCTGGAATTATTTATCAAAGAAAACCATAAAACTTCCAAGAAATAAGCATCTTATTTTTGACAGAATAAATTTTATCAAAAGGCTCTTCCCACATTGCGAGAAGCGGCCTTTTGTATTTTATAGCATTGAATTTCAATTATATGGCTGTAACTATGAACAAGGTGATGCAACATACGGAAGCAGATAAATGTATCGAATCAATCAGAAAGATTGATTTTTCGACTTTGGGAATCAGTGAATATAATTGTCAATATATTGAGCGATTAATGCCGAATCTGGATTATTATTTTCAGATCTATGCGCAGTCAATCAAACTTCTGCTCAAGAACAAAAAGCCCGAAGGTTATATTGTCGATTTTGGAGGAGGTCATGGTTTTTTGAGTCTATATCTTCAACAATTAGGATTCCAAGTAATATATTGCGACAGCAATCCGTTGTCGGTTAATACAATACAACGAATTGGTCTTATTCTCGGTCAAGGCCCTGATATTGTAATTGAAGGTTCATCAGCAGAGTTGCTTGCATATTGTCATCAGCACAATGTAGTGGTTGATTATCTGATTGCTACCGATTTGATTGAGCATGTGTATGATTTGAATAGTTTTTTTGCCGACTTGCAGGGTGTCAATCCGGCTTTGCAAATGATTTTTACTACAAGAGCAAATCCATGTAATCCGTTGAAATTGAATAAGCTTCGAAAAATGATGACCGATGTGGAAGCTAATTTTTTCTTTCCGATGAGAGAAGAATATATCGGAAAAAATTATGCGAATTTAAAGTCTGATGTGATAATGGAGTTGGCACGTCGCACACGAGGACGTACCTATATTGATGTGAATAAGGCAGTTGATGATTATATAAATACCGGAAATTTTCCGAATGAGATTGAACGCTTTAATACCTGCGATCCCCAATCAGGTAACTGGGTAGAGCGTATTTTGTCTTTAAATGAGTATCGGAAAGTGGTGGAAGGCAATGGCTTTCGAGTAGAGTTTCTGAAGGGATTCTATAACACCAATCGGCGTAATCCATTGCTGAGTTTTGCGGTAAAATTTATAAACTGTTTGATCCGCTATTCGGGCGCTCTAGGTAGAGTAGGCGCTCCTTATATTATCTTGAGAGTAAAACCATATTAATTCTGAATTTTATATTTCAAAATTTCATAATTTGCACAACCGACTCAAATAGAGACACCTGTAATTTTTATATCTTGAAATCTGGAATTCTTTAAAGCCCCTTAGCTTTTGCTTCATCCCAGATTGCATTCATATCATCGAGACTCATTGTTTTGAGATCAAGACCTTTATGAAGAGTTTGAGTTTCCAGATAATTAAAGCGTCGGATAAACTTGGCATTGGTTTTTTCCAACGCATTTTCGGGATTGATATGGTAGAGGCGGGCAGCGTTGATAATGCTGAAGAGAAAATCGCCAAATTCAGCTTCGCTATTTTTTTGGTCACCTTTGTCCACTTCAACTCTTAACTCAGCCAGCTCTTCGGTTACCTTGTCCCATACCTGCTCTCGTTTTTCCCAATCGAACCCAACGCCCCGGGCTTTGTCTTGCATTCGATGAGCTTTAATCATGGCCGGAAGAGCAGCCGGAACTCCTTCAAGTACGGTTTTATTACCCCCTTTTTCCTTCAATTTCAACTTTTCCCAGTTCTCTTTTACCTCTTGCGCTGTATCGGCGGTATCGTTTGCGAAAATATGCGGGTGGCGGTAGATGAGTTTTTCCGAAAGACCATCAATAACCTGGTCGATGGTGAAATCGCCTGTTTCGCTGCCTATTTTGGCATAAAATACGATGTGAAGCAGAATATCGCCTAGCTCCTTCTTAATATCCTGAGGGCTTTCTTTGGCTATGGCATCGGCCAGTTCGTATGTTTCTTCTATGGTGAGTGTACGCAGGCTTTCAAAAGTTTGCACTTTGTCCCAAGGGCATTTTTCGCGTAGTTCATCCATTATTTCAAGTAGGTGGCGAAAGGATACGAGTGCGGATTTTATATCGGTTTGCATAAGAGTTGAATTTTATATTTCAAGATTCCACATTTCAAGATTTCATAAATTTCACTAAGTGTTTTAATGTAGATGAATGAAATTTTTCAATTTGAAATCTTGAAATTAGTTCATTAGATGTTCAATTACTATTTTTATTCCAATAGCTATCAATAGGATACCTCCGATTATTTCAGCTGATTTTTGAAAACGATGTCCCATTGTTCGCCCCAACCATATGCCTGCCAACGAAAATAGCAAGGTGGTGATGCCTATAATTGCAGCGGGATACCATATTGTTTGATTGAGTGTTGAAAATGTAAATCCTACGGCAAATGCATCTATACTGGTGGCAATTGCCAATGTCAACACCACTTTGTAGGATGATATTTTGAGTTTCTTGTTTTCGGGATGCCCGAAAAGTCCGTCAATAGCCATTTTTCCTCCCACTAACGTGAGTAGTGCTAATGCAATCCAGTGGTCAAATTCCGAAATGAGGTGTGCAATTCTCTCTCCCAAAAACCAGCCGAATATTGGCATTGCTCCTTGAAATAGCGCCAGTATAAATGCAAATCGCACTATATCTTTTGTCTTAAGACGATGTTTATTGCAGCCAGCAGCAATGGATACCGAAACTGTATCCATGCACAGTCCGATTGCTATAGCTAATATGGTTAGAAAGTTCACAATAATAATATTAAACAGAATTTACATGCCCTCAATGATATTCAACATCTTAATAGTTGCTTTGATTGCTGCCACCGTTTGGTCACCATCCAATCCTCTGGTTTTGAATATTTTTTCTTTGAACTTCCACGTAATAATAGTTTGCACAAAAGCATCTGTTTTTCCACCGGGAGGAATCACCACCACGTAGTCAATCAATTCGGGTGTTGGTCTGTTGAGTGACTTGTAAATCTTCCACATGGCTTTTGAAACGGCGTTATACTGTCCATGTCCGGCAGCTGTTTGTTCGTACACATTGCCATATATCTCCATTTTTACGGTAGCAACCGGATGCAAACCGTAAGTAAGTGACATTGAGTAGTTTAACATCTTGATTAGCTGTTCTTCCTGTTCACTTTTTAATACATCCGACACAATATACGGTAACTCGTCGAGAGAAACCGTCTCTTTTTTATCACCCAGTTCAATGACACGGGCAGTAACACGTTGCATCATTTCATCATCCAACTCAATGCCGAGATGCTGAAGATTTTTCAAAATGTTGGCTTTCCCCGAAGTTTTGCCGAGCGCATACTGGCGTTCACGCCCAAATCGCTCTGGAAGTAAGTCATTGTAATAGAGGTTTTTCTTGTTGTCTCCATCGGCATGTACACCTGCAACCTGCGTAAACACGCTTTCGCCAATTACCGGTTTGTTGGGCGGAATGCGAATACCCGAATACGTTTCAACGACCTTGCTTACTGCGTTTATTTTATCTTCCTGGAGTTTAGATTTAATATTCAAATGGTCGTGTAAAATAGCAATCACACTTGATAAAGGTGCATTGCCTGCACGTTCACCCAAGCCGTTTATAGTGACATGTACTCCTTTAATACCGGCTTTAAGTGCTTCATAGACATTCGCTACTGCAAAGTCATAATCATTGTGCGCATGGAAATCAAAATGAATATCCGGATAGCGGGCAATCATTTTTTTGCAAAAATCGAATGTTTCGCTCGGATTCAGAATGCCTAATGTGTCGGGCAACATAAACCGTTTAATTGATTCATTTTTCAACGAATCGACCATAAAGTAGACATATTCCTCTGATTCCCGCATCCCGTTCGACCAGTCTTCGAGATATACGTTGACACTGATTCCCATTTCACGGGCGTTGCACAGCACCTGTTTGATGTCAGTAATATGTTGTTCAGGAGTTTTCTTCAACTGATGTTTGCAGTGTTTCAAAGAACCCTTGCAAAGCAGGTTCATAACCTTACAGCCGGCATCGGCAATCCAATCGAGCGACAAACGGTCATCCACAAATCCCAATACCTCAATTTGATTGATATGTCCGCTTTTTAAAGCCCATTGAGCCACTTTTTTCACCGAAGCAAATTCGCCTTCGGATACTCTGGCCGATGCAATTTCAATCCTGTCCACGCACAGTTCTTCGAGTAAAAGTCGGGCTATACTTAACTTCTCCTGCGATGCAAACGATACTCCCGATGTTTGTTCTCCATCGCGCAGCGTGGTATCCATTATTTCGATTGTAGAAACCATAAGTAATTAATAATTTGGGTATTGTAGGTCTGAGATGGATATTAATAAGGCAAGTTGTTTGATAACACAGACTTTCTGATAAAAATCAACGCAGTTCATACAAATTGAGAACTTGTATGCCTGCGTTGATATATTAAAATGGCAATATGTTGAACGAATTGAATTACATGTTGAATGTAAAAAAGGATACGTTTAAATGTCAATCGTCCATTCTCAATTATCCATTCATTAAGTATTCATTCCTCCGCAAACATTGATGACCTGACCCGATACATACGACGAAAGATCGGATGCAAGGAACAGTGTTACTTTTGCTACTTCATCGGGGGAGCCTCCACGGCGCAACGGAATTGCTTCAGCCCATTTAGCGCGTTGTTCATCATTGAGTGCATGCGTCATTTCGGTTTCAATAAAACCCGGGGCAATAGCATTGGCACGAATACCACGTGAACCCAATTCTTTGGCAACCGATTTGGCCAGACCTATCATACCTGCTTTAGATGCAGAATAGTTGGCTTGACCGGCATTACCCGAAACACCTACCACAGAGCTCATGTTAATGATGCTACCCGATTTTTGTTTCATCATTATAGGGGTGCAGGCGTGTATAAAATTGAAAGCCGATTTCAGATTGACGTTTATTACGGCATCCCATTGACCTTCGCTCATACGCATCATCAAACCGTCTTTGGTGATACCGGCATTGTTGACCAATACATCAATATGTCCGAATTCTTTTGCAATTTCATCAACCACAGCGTGTGTTTCTTCAAAATTGGCAGCGTTAGAAGCATATCCTTTCGCTTTCACGCCATAAGCCTCAATCTCTTTTTGGGTAGCTAAGGCATTTTCGTCGATGTTCAAATCGGTGAAAGCAATATCAGCTCCTTCACTTGCTAGTTTGAGTGCAATAGCTTTACCAATGCCGCGTGCAGCACCGGTTACAATTGCTACTTTCCCTTCTAATAACTTCATTTGTAAATAATTTTTTGGGTTAAGGTCAAATGTATTCCTCTACTCATTTTTTGCGCTGAAACAGACACGGCAAGAGTGAGGAATTCAAAGTTAAATATCCGTTTTGGTTATAATTTGGCTGCAAAGATAGCTATTTTTGTGTCAAATTCCTAACTAATGGCCGTTTCTTATAATTCCGATTCTTTGAGTCGCTCGGCATTTTCGGCCACAATCAGCTTATCGATAATAGATTGCAAATCACCGTCCATCACAGTCGGCAGGTTGTATAATGTGAGGTCAATGCGGTGGTCGGTAAAGCGACTTTGCGGGTAGTTGTAAGTGCGGATTTTGGCTGACCGGTCACCGGTCGATACCATTGTTTTACGTTTAGAAGAAATTTCGTCCAAATATTTTTGGTATTCCATATTATAAATACGACTACGCAATTCTACCATTGCTTTTGCTTTGTTTTTGAGTTGCGATTTTTCGTCCTGACATTGCACTGTGATACCTGTGGGTAGATGCACCAACCGAATAGCCGAATAGGTGGTATTGACCGATTGTCCACCGTGCCCGGAAGCGCAGAAAATATCGACACGGATATCCGATTCTTTTACCTCCACGTCAAACTCTTCGGCTTCGGGCAACACTGCTACGGTAGCAGCAGAAGTATGTACGCGTCCCTGGGTTTCGGTGGCAGGCACACGTTGCACCCGATGTACTCCCGATTCGTATTTGAGTGTTCCATACACATTTTCGCCTGATACCTCCATCACAATTTCTTTATAACCACCGGAAGTTCCTTCGCTGAAATTCGTTACTTGCACTTTCCATCCTTTGGTTTCGCAATATTTGGTGTACATGCGCCATAGGTCGCCGGCAAAGATTGAGGCTTCATCGCCACCTGTACCCGCACGAATTTCCATAATGGCGTTTTTGCCATCTTGCGGGTCGTTTGGTACAAGCATCAGCTTGATATCTTCTTCCAGTTGCGGTAGCTTAGCCTGAATTTCTTCTATTTCTCCCTTTGCCATTTCGCGCATTTCGGGATCATTTTCAGTATCAAGTATTTCTTTAGCTTCATTCAGGTGGTCGGAAAGGAGCTTATATTGATTACGGGCGACAATAATTTTTTCGAGATCGTGATACTCTTTATTGAGTTTCACAAATCGCTTCATGTCGGAAATGACAGATGGGTCGGTAATTAAAGTGGAGACTTCTTCAAAACGATTGGTCAAACCTTCCAATCGGGATAGCAGTTTATTATTGTCCATGAGTGATTATTTTCGGTCGGCAAAGGTACGATTTTTAACTGTACGAACCTACAAACACAATTTCAATATCCAAGATTTCAGGTTTAGCAAAGGTTGATTAACTATGCAAGATTTGAACTATCAAAATAATTGCAGATAAATGAAACTTGAAATTATGAAATCATGAAATCATTCATTACGTTAGCCCTCTGCCGGCAAGCTTAAACCAATTCCATCCAATCACCACAAAGACAATGAAAATGAGGTACGGAACAAACCATTTTCGCTCCTTTTTTCCTGCTTGAGTTATCCCGTATGCAGCTAATGCCAGAAGAAAAGGTACCGCAGGCAGGTGAAACCGTTCGGAAACAGCAAAAGTGCTTTTGGCAATGATAAGCAGGTAGGTAGTAAAGAAAGTAATGATAAAAAGGTGCTCTCGCCATTCATGCCGCTTGATAAGAAGAATCAGGGCGAGTAATACGAAGAAACTATAAACATTGCGCACAAAATATCCTCCCGAAAACATCATTTGGTTCTGCTGTTCGGCAAGGGCAACGGTAAAAGATGGGAATGGAAGTGTAATAATCATAGGGGCAAATACCGCCATTGAGCCGTATTTGGCATAAGGATTTCCACCTTCTTGTGCAGCCCTGGATTCCATTCCTGTTTGTTGGTTGGAGTCATTGTATTGGTATAAGATTTCTATTTCGGAAATCACGCGACTGGAGGCTATGGCTCCAATACCAAAGGCAATCCAGATAGCAATAATAACCCGCTTTCCCCATCTCTTCATTTCTCGTCCCTTTGTGAAAACCAGTGCGGTGAAGAGTGAAAATATTGCGACTACTCCTAAAGCAGTACGGAAGAAGAACAATACGAGTCCTCCTATTAGAGTTAATGTAATTGTTTTCCATGTAAATTTATTACTTCGGAGTAATTGATCGGCATTGTAAGCATAAGAAACCATTAGAAAAATCATAAATGTTTCCTTCAAATGAATGCCTACATAAAAGAAAAAATTGGGTAAAAGCATGCACATGATACCGGCAAGTCTACCTGCAACTTCGCCAAAATTACGGGTAGTGAGTCGATACAGCAATACGCAGGTCCATGCGCTCAGCACCGCATGAATCAACCGTGGAATAATCAAAGAATCGCCAAAAATCAGATTGATAAATGCTAACCATAACGGATATCCCATATCGGAGGAGTCTATACCTGGATGATCCAATAGTGCTGCAAAGTTTCCTTCTTTAATCATTTGGGCAAACTCCTGCGCATGGTATACATAACTATGCGAATCGGCAGCAGCAAATTCAAATGGTTCACCACTCATCCATGTGTAAAAGCCATAGGCAAAAAGTACCCATATAACCCTTAATATGAGTGTAGTATAAAATAATTTCCTTGTAAATTTCTTATCTGAATAGCGAATCCACTGCTTTGATAAGATTTGGGTAAAGTAGAAAAAACAAACGGCTTCAATCGTCGCAAAAAACATCCACTCAAATGGTAACATTTTGTGGAAGAAGAGCATATTACAGGCAACTATGGAGATGAAAAACGCCGCAATTGCTTTGGAGCTGTAATACTTAGGCAACGAGTAATTTATTTCCGGCATCATTGACTGTTTACAGTATGTTTTTCTGGCGAGCTATTTGGAAATATAGCTTCTTTTATCGCTTTGACTATCAGATTGCTTCTCTTCTGTGGAGACAGATTGTGGAAGAGAGTTCCTATTTTTTCTTTACGCTCCAGCCAAATTTGCCAATCTCTTCGCCAAGTTTGTAATAATGTCCATGCGAATAAGCAATCAATTTGCAGGCTTGCATATTAAACTGGCCGGTAAGAGGATCGATAAATTGTTCATCGGCTTGTACGGCAACCACATCGGCAATAAACATATCGTGCGATCCTAAAGGAATAATTTCCTTGACCCGGCATTCAATATTGAGTGGAGATTCTTTGATTATTGGTGTTGAAAGAATGGAGGCTTTGCCAGGTGTTAACTTCATTTCCTCAAATTTGTTGTAATCTTTGCCCGAGCGTACACCGCACCAATCGGTAGCAAAAGCCATCTTTTCGGTAGTGAGATTTAGCACAAATTCTCCGGTTTGCTTGATGATAGGGTAGGAATGTCTCTCGGGTCTTACCGAAATATAACACATTGGAGGATTCGTGCAAATAGTTCCCAACCAACTTATAGTCAATATATTCTGCTCTTCTTTATTTGTACCGCAACTCACCATGATAGCCGGAAGCGGATATATCATGGTGCCGGGTTTCCATACTACTTTTGAAGATTTTTCCATTTACATTGAATCAAATAATTTTAACATCATCGCCGCTCATTACTCGTTCGCAATAATGGCAACGAAGAGTGAGATTTTCTTTTTCTTCCACATAAAAACGGGTGGCAACAGGTTGATTATTCGTGATACAATTGGGATTTCCGCATCGAACAATATCTTCCAGAATATCCGGCAAAACCAGCGATTTTTTCTCCACTACCGTGTAATCGCGAATAATGTTTAGCTTGGCAAAAGGAGCAATCAGTGCTATTTTATTGATGTCCTTATCATTGAAAAATTTATCTGTTACTTTGATAATGCCTTTTGTGCCTAATTCTCTGCTTTCCAGATTGTTCCCAACAGTAACCTGATTCGTCAATTCGTCCAGATGCAGGATAGATGCAACTTTGAACAGTTTATCGGATGGGATGCGATCAATTACCGTTCCGTCTTTAATAGCCGCAACCATTTTTACCTGCTTGGGTTCCATGTGTTTGTTCAATAGGTTGATTATTAAAAAAGAATCATTCCAATACTCAGGCAGAAGGAATGACGATTGAGTGAATACACAGAGGTATTTTCGGGAGCTTTAAGATCAGTCCAATTTGAGTTGTGTTTAAATTCATATCCTAATGAGGCTGTCATGCATTGTTTACCCCAGAAGAATTTATAACCCAAACCGAGTGTTGCAAATGTGCCCGGTTCAAAAGTTTTCCACCATTGAAAGCAAGTACCTAATTTTGCAAAAGCAAAAGGAGTTTCTTTGGCATCTTTGAAATAGCCGCGTAGGTCGATAAATAAAGGAAGCGAGGTAGCTCCCGGTTGAGTATAGCGTACAATACCAATACCAATACCAGCAGCATACTGAGGTGTGAAGTGGTATCCGGCACTTATTAATGCACTGTAATTTAATGGAGTATAATTTCCATACTGTGTTTTGTAAGGATTGCTTGTAGCACCCGATACCACTAATGGATTGTTGGTATCAAGAAAACTGTAACCGATACGAATTTCGGGAATCAGGTACAGGTCGTTGTTCAAGTTTGGATCGCGATCCTGACGGTTTTGAGCCTGAAGCAACGAAACAGAGGTTATTAAAGTCAGAAGTAATAGAATTCTTAGTTTCATGTGTGTATTGTTTATTTATATTAAGGATACATGGAGTTCATCGCGATTCTCGGGAGTCGATCCATATTGATTAAATTAAGTGTCTAAATGTTACGTGTTTGCGAAAAGAATCTTTTATCGCAATAAACCGAGAGTATACGAAATAACAGCTTGTCGTGCATATACTCCGTTGAGTGCTTGTTCAAAATAATAGGCTTTTTTGTTGTCATCCACATCGTCATCAATTTCGGTTACACGAGGCAGCGGATGCAAAATCCGAAGATTATCGCGCGTATGTTCAAGCATTTTGTTTTTCAATGTATATATATTCTTCACCTTCTCATATTCCATCAAGTCGGTAAATCGCTCACGTTGTACCCGTGTCATATAAAGAATATCTGCTTCATTAATATTGTCATTCAGCTCTTTATGTTCTACATAACGAACATGATGTTGGTCGCAAAGATGTTTGTATTCTGTAGGCATCTTAAGCTCTTCGGGAGCAATAAAGTGGAATGTGGGATTGAAATGTATCATCGCCATCAACAACGAGTGTACAGTTCTGCCATATTTCAAATCGCCAACCATAAATATATTCAAATCGTTGAGCCGACCCTGTGTTTTACGAATCGAATAAAGGTCGAGCAAAGTTTGCGTGGGATGCTGGTTAGAACCGTCGCCGGCATTGATGACTGGTACCCTGGCTACTTCGGAGGCATAGCGGGCAGCCCCTTCGAGCGGATGGCGCATTACAATGAGGTCGGCATAATTGCTCACCATTTTGATAGTGTCTTTCAATGTTTCACCCTTCGAACTGCTTGATGTAGAAGCATCAGAAAACCCTATAATACGTCCTCCCAAACGGTTGACCGCAGTTTCAAAGCTTAATCGGGTACGAGTTGAGGGTTCAAAAAAGAGGGTGGCAATTACTTTGCCTTCCAAAATGTGTTGGTTGGGTTGTTGTTCAAATTCCTCGGCAATGTCGAGAAGCCGCAACATTTCTTCCTTGGAATAATCGGTAATAGATACCAAACTTTTTTGCATAGTGTATGGAGTGTCGAAATGGCTGGCTGTTAGATTTATATCACAAAGACCTCTTTCCTTTTTGGTCTTTATCATGATAAGCAGCAATCGTACCTTGCTCTTTCGCAGGGCAAATTTACGGCTTTTTTATTAAAACACTCTATAAGATAGTGGTATTGTCAGTTTTTTTTGTTTTTTTTGCAACGTCAACCAATCAATCTCGGTAAACCTTCAAGTGTATGGTAATTCAGTACGCAACAAACTATTCATTAAAAACTGCTTACTGAGTACTGCTTACTGAGTACTGTTTACTGAGTACTTAATCATTTATTATGTCTTTAATTTTTCTGGTGGGCTATATGGGTTGTGGCAAAACCACTGTCGGTAAGCTGTTGTCAGAGCGACTCGGATTGCCTTTGGTCGATCTCGATACTTTTATCGAAAATCGATTTCATAAATCAATATCACAGCTTTTTGCCGAAAAAGGAGAACCTGAATTTCGCCGAATTGAACATGCTGCGTTGGAAGAGGTGAGTCTATTTGAGAACACAATAGTAGCTACAGGTGGTGGCGCTGCTTGTTTTCACGACAATATGGCACTGATGAACAGCCGTGGAATGACCGTGTATCTCCGTACACCAGTCGGTATTTTGGACGAACGACTAAAGCACGGAAAATCCCATCGTCCTTTGGTGAATGAAAAATCGGATGAGGAGTTGAAGAGCTTTATTACCGAAATGCTTCTTATTCGTACCCCTTACTATATGCAGGCTCAACTAATCGTCGATTCAAAAGGTTTGCTCGATTTCAGCTTTGTGGAGGAGATAGTGGAAAAAGTGACCAAACGAAAATAGGCACACGGATTACACTGAAGATGCGGAATGGCACGGTTGATTTTGTGAAGTCATTTGAATAGATAAATATAACTGTTGGTATTAAATCTATTTTTCAACTCCGGATGAATCTCATTATCGAAGTTCAGCCGGAGTTGCATTTTTTAAGGAAGTATGCTAAAAGGCGGTTTTTATTTTCCACCAAAATATTTTTCTGCTAGATATTTTTGATAATTCCAGGAAAGAATCGATTCAGTGCTACTCTTGATATCTGCTTTATAGCAACCAATCCTTTGTCCAATTCTATCGTAATTGCTCATTCTTGTTTGGATTGTATCAGTAATGGCTACAGATTGTTTCTCTCTGAAGTACTCCTTATGTTGGTCGATAATCGGAAGTGTATTATCCGAAAATGAGAGAAGATATTCTTTGTCGATATGTGCTGATTGCTGCATATTCAGATTATAATTGATGATGATTGAATCCCAATTAAAGCATGTGAACAGGCTCATAAACAAATAGAGTGCGAAGGTGTTGGTTCTTAGCATATAAAAGAATGATTTTTTAGTTTTGACTTTAATGCACAACGTAATTAATCCAAAACATGTAAGTGCCAGAAAAACAAGTACCCCAATTCGTCTATACGTTAACCCGTATTGTTCGATGTATCGTAAATTTCTTATTATCACAGAGATAACTAACACAATATTTTGTGTAATCCACAAGTAAGCCCCTCTTTTTAGCCATTTGTTTTTACTATAGAAATTTTGATTGTTGCGAAAGTAATAAAACAGGATTCCCATTGATAGTAAAATGCTTAATATCAATAAATAAGTTCCTTCATGCACTAATTGCGCATATGTTTTGGTTTCTGATAACTCAAAGTTGATCCAAATCCAATTTATATCAATAATGTTTTCAATAATAAGTAATATATTGACTGCAAGAATTAGAATAATACCTGTTTTTAATTCGTCTTTTAGCCCTATGGTTTTGATTGAGAAATCGAAATAACTTTGTGTGTGTTTTCGTTCAATAATATCGCTGCAAGTTGCATCGTACTTTGCAAAAAGCGATACTCTTCCATTTGATGAAACTCCTGAAACTACGATTGCACCAAACAGTATAAAAAAGAGCCATATAGGACTTAGCAAATCGAAGAAATTATCGATAAGCTGTGCAATATAATTGATAAACCCTTTGGTAAAATCATCAAATACAGGATTTGCAAATTTGAATATCAGAAAAAATAGGAATAAGGCTACAGATGGAAGCAAAACAAATTTGAAATTTCTTCTGAAAGAAGGGAATTTATCAAATGTCATTAATGATAGAACTACTAACTTGCAATTTGACCAAAATGCAAAAATGAAATTCAAAAAACCAGTTGGAAAGGCATTTAAAATGGATTTGATATTAGGATGAAATACAAACCCGACAAACACAATTAGCGAAAGATTGTAGTTGAATTTAGCCAAATCAGAACCGTTTATCACTGTAAGAACTGAGAATAAAAGCGTAATTAACGCACTAATCAATGTATTTCTTTGATTGAATGCCTTATGTTGTGTGTAAAGCAACCATGCCGTAACGAATAGATTGAAAATAAAAATATTGACTCCATAAGATTCGTTCCAGAATAATAGATGATAACCGGCCATAGCTAAGATAAACATGCCAATTGATAGAGCAGTTTGGCGCATTGGTTTGCGTGCTTGAGTTGCATTTGTGTCAGTGAGAATGTGAGTTGTTTCCATAATTTATTTGTTTAGAAAGTACTTTGAAGTACAAAGTAAATGGGTAAAAAAATTAGATATTTGTTTGGGTCTTGATGAGATTTTCTAATGCATCAATATGGTCTCTGAATGCTTGTTTTCCGGCAAGAGTAGCTACGTATGACGTTTTGGTTTTTTTACCTACAAATTCTTTATTTACCACAATATATTCTGCCTTTTCAAGAGCTGTAAGATGAGAGGCAAGATTACCGTCAGTGAGTTGCAGTAATTCTTTAATTGAATTGAAATCAAGCGTTTCATGCACCATTAGCAACGACATCAGGCCAAGCCTGATTCGGCTTTCGAATGTTTTATTGATTGAATCTATCAGTGTCTTCATTGCCTTATTTCAATACGGATTTTTGCTCATACAGGAAGTAATTGATTATGCCATACACGATATGAACAATTCCAAATCCTAATACCCAAAAAAAGAACCCAAGACCCAGAAAAAATGCAGAAGTAAGCCCTAAAAGTATTTCAGCTATTCCTAAATATTTGATTCCCTTCATCGTATACTTTGATGAATTGAAAAGCGCTAAGCCATAGAAGAGTAGGGTAGATGGAGCCAGTAAGACATATAGCTCGTGATAGATGAGAATTAAACAAAATATGCCACCTACACTTAGAGGAATCATCATGTTTATAAACAATCGTTTGGAGGTGATATCCCAAATAGGTAAAGAGTTTTTTCGTGCTTTGCGTATTGTCAACCACATGCTTACCAAAATTGATGCAGTAAGGATACAAACTGCATCGACCACATAAAATGCCACAAGTTGAGGCAGTGAATGAATGGAAGTGTTAGAAAGATTAAATTGCAAATTGTCGATCTCTAAATATCCATGCGAATAAAAATAAGCAGCCGCAGCTCCAATCAGTGCAATAATACCCACAAACACACCGCTGACGGTGTTAAGTGAAATAAATTTAGATGAACGTTCCATGATAGAACGAATTTCTTTTATGTCCTCTAGATAATCTGTTTGTGGTTTCATTGTTCAGCTTCGTTTTAATTTCTCACAAATTGTAATTAAAAGTACTTTGAATTGCAAAGTTAAGCTCTATTTTTCTATTCTGGAAATGAATTAACAATTATTAATTTTGTGGTGTGTGGAGTCTATTGAAAGAGGTTAAGGCACAGGGATGTCTCTACAAATTTATTCTTTTTATATCCCCAGACAATCTCTCAGAAAATCGAATGCTTCAAAAATTTCTTCCTGTGTGGCGTGTTGGTTGATTCGTATGTCACCAATGTTTCCCATCAATGTAAAATTGATGCCCGAAACGTCATTCTTTTTATCGTGGGTCATTAGCTCATAAAGGGTATCGTAATCTTTGCATCCAAAATAGGTAATGCCATAATTTTCTTTTACAAGTTGCACTAGTTGAGATAGAATTATGGCTGGAAATTGTAGTTTTTTGTGCGACAAGTAGAGTTCGCATACCAACCCAAAGGCTACCGCATAGCCATGCAATATTGGTTTGTTACTTGTGTAAGAAAAACTCTCGAAAGCGTGTCCGAAGGTATGTCCCAGATTAAGTGCCTTGCGGATGTGTTGTTCGGTAGGATCTTGTGCTACGATAGCCTCTTTTACGGCAATTGAGCATTGTGTCAATAAACCAAGCAATTCATAATCAATTGTCTCTAAGCCGAATGAGCAAATATCTTTCCACTCATTTTCCGATTTCAATAATGCATGTTTCACCATTTCGGCATAGCCCGATAGAATATTCTGATGATCTAACGTACGGAAAAATTCAGGAAAGAGAATAACCGCTTCGGCAGCCTGAATCACACCAATTTCGTTTTTCAATCCGTTGAAGTTGATGCCGGTTTTACCACCCACGGCGGCATCTACCGCACCCAACAGGCTTGTTGGGACGTTGATATAACGAATTCCGCGTTTGAAGGTAGAGGCAGCAAATCCACCCAAATCGGTGGTCATTCCTCCTCCGATATTAATTAGCAGCGATTTTCGGGTAGCTCCGTGCGAGGAGAGATATTCCCAGACTACTGCCAGTGTCTCAAGATTTTTATGCTCATCGCCGGCTTCTATTTCGATTACCGGATATGTAGCTAAAGACGTATCCTTTGTCACATACGGAAGGCAAAGACGACGGGTATTACTGTCAGCAAGTAGAAACACAAAGTCGGGCGACAGTAATGCGATCTGTTTTGCCAGCTCCTCAGGCAGGTTTTGGGTAATAATGACGGAGTTGTTCATGCAATTAAATATGATATTGTGTTAATCAAAAAGACCTGCAAACATTTGATTTGCAGGTCTTTTTGTGGTCGGGGTGAGAAGACTCGAACTTCCGACCTCCACGTCCCGAACGTGGCGCGCTAGCCAACTGTGCTACACCCCGATTTTCGCGCTGCAAAGGTTTAATTTTTCTCGTAAGTTTATACGGATTTAGACCTTGCGCTCAAATTTTTGTCGCTTTATTTTGCGGGTTTTGCCGGTTGCGGAGCCTGTTGGGGTTGTTGAGCCGGTTGAGCGTTTTCGGGGAAGCTAGGCATTTTAGTTTTGGTAGCTTCTTGTTTTTGAGCTGCTGCTGCATCTTTAGCTACTTCCATACCATCTTGTTGTACCGATTGTTTTTCAATATAGCCGGTTGCTACAATGCTTAACAAAACAATAGCTATGGCCAAGGTCCAGGTAGCTTTTTCCAAAAAGTCGGTTGTTTTGCGAACGCCCATAATTTGGTTGGAAGAGGAGAAACCGGATACCAATCCGCCACCTTTGGAGTTCTGAACCAACACGACAAGCACCATTAATAGGGCTGCCAAAACAATCAAAATAGTTGCTAAAGTGTACATATCACTATGATTTATGAATAGTTGCGATGATTTTTTCGATGTATCGAATTTGGTCTGCAAAGTAAACACTTTTTTTCGGAATATTCAAATGCAAAACCCGTAATATTTTGAGTGCCTCCTCATATTTTTTCGCTTTGATATGGCGGATGGCTTCTTCTTCTGTATAAATCAACGTTTGTTGTTGATTATTAGTATCTTCTGCCTTTTCCTCAGGAATGGTCACCGGTGCTTCTTGCGGAACAACAACGTTGACCTTTTGGAGGCGTGCTTCTTTAAGCTTTTGTGCCAGACTTTTCAACGATTGTCCTTTGTCGGCTGCTTCGTCGGCCTGATAGATGCTGAAATAGTCGCCCGAAAGGCCGTTATAAAGCGATGAAGTGATTGCATTATTGTCGGTTGCTGTGTGTTCGGCAAGCGGGAAAAGAAGGTAAAACAGCTTACGGCGATCGTTGCAATAGGTCGCTGTGCGCTGTGTTTCAGCATCGAAACGAATGTCGCTGGTGTTTTGTAATACTTTGAGATAAAGCATTCTGGAAATGCTGAAATAGGGATATATTTCACATAGCTCTTTCAGCTCAGCGGTTTGCTCTTTCCCTAAATTTTGGGGTTGCTGCATCCATTGTGTCAGATTTTCTTTTGTCATAACAGTGATTTATTTACCAACGTGCAACAGATTGATTATAAATATTTTCCGTAATTTCTTTGGTCATTACATCTAGCAATTCGTCCTGAACTGTGGTGAGCATTTTCGAACTGTCGAATGTTTGTGATGCAGAAAGGGTTGTCTCTAAATCTTCTTTTGAGTTTTTTGTGTTCGTGAAGCGAAACCGAACTGTTAATGTCAATTGTGTTTGAGCGGCAAGTGCATTCGACTGAATAGAGAGTGCAGCGAGTCGATAGTCGGTTATTTCACCTTCAATTTGTAAATCTCCGTTGCGTTTCACGCTTTGCAGGCGGGTGCGTTTTGCAAAAAGCTCTCTGAGTGCAGTGTTAAATTTCTGAGCCAAAGGTGGATATACCAACGTAGCATTGTTCGGAAAATCGGTGATAGTGATAGTCTTGATTTTGGTGTAGTCGATAGATGAACCGTTGAACTTGTAGGAAATTGAGCACGACACCACAATGCCAATTAGCAGCATCCCGATAATCACTTTCCAATGTATTGTCGATGTCTTCATTCTCTCAATATATTTCAAAATCTGTTTGTATTGCGGATAGACACAAATGTCCGCAATTTTTTTCGGTTTTTCATCCTCAAATGCACAAAAATAGAATTATTTAAGTGTTTTGACTTTATAACTGCAACTTACAGTGCCTTTGGTAATGGCAGTGAGCTTGCCTCGTATGAGTTGGCGGCGTATGGGCGAAATATGATCGACAAACAAATTACCTTCAATATGGTCATACTCATGTTGAATTACCCGAGCCAAAAATCCCTCATAAGTTTCGGTATATTCTTTGAAATTTTCGTCGCAATAGCGAATCGTAATCTGATTGCTGCGTGGTACTAACTCATGGATGCCCGGCAGACTCAGACAACCTTCCTCTTCCTTTATCTCTTCGCCGGTGCGTTCTAATATTTCGGCATTAATCAGCACTTTCTTAAAGTCTTTGAGAGTTTCATCCGAAACTGCAACCAAATCAATCACTATCAAGCGAATACTAAGTCCTACCTGAGGAGCTGCCAATCCGATTCCATCAGAATGGTACAGTGTTTCATACATATTATTAATCACCTCTTTAAGGTGGAGATAATCGGCCGAAATGGGTACGGCAACTTTGCGCAATACAGGTTGCCCGTAGGTATAAATAGGATATATCATAATTAATTGACAATTGACAATTCTTAATTCAACACGAAAAGCTTAGTAATTGAAACGATTTTGAAAGCTTGGTAGTTAGCCATTTCACCATTTCACTACCTCGCTATCTATCTTCTGCTTTCCATATACGATTGCAGCAGAATGGTGGCACTGATTTGATCTACCAATGCTTTATTCTGCCTCTCTTTTTTCTTTAATCCGCCATCGAGCATTGCCTGATGTGCCAACACCGAAGTAAACCGCTCATCGACCATCACCAAAGGCATGTCGGGATACAATTTCTTGAATCTGTTGACAAAAGGGGTGATAAAACGCATTGAGGCTGACGGCTCGTAATTCATCTGTTTGGGCAATCCTACTATCACTGTTTCAACCGGTTCTTTGGCAAAATATTGATTCAAAAAGTCGAATATTTGCGCCACCGGCACAGTTGTTAAGCCATTTGATGCTATTTGCAAAATGTCTGTCACGGCGATGCCGACTCGTTTTTGCCCATAGTCAATGGCTAAAATTCTGCCCATAGTGTTCGGATTAAAATAGTTTGCAAAGTTAATACAAACCAGTCAGAATGCAATTGACAATTGGCAGTTGATAATGCAAGTTGGCCTATTTTCAATTGTATTACTTCGATTTATCTAACAATTCTTTTGTATGTTGTAATAATTCCAAACCGCCTGTTTGCCCGTGACCGGGAATGACAATGCGGGCATCTGGAAAATTAACTATCACATTATCAATGGTGTGGGGCCAAGCTTTCAGGTCAGCATCTTTGGTATTGCCAAGTCCTTTAGAAGCCAGCTCCTTCACCATGCATCCGCCAAACAGTATTTTCTCCGAAGGAATCCATACCACAATATTGTCCAATGTATGAGCCGCACCAAAGTAATAGCAGTTAATCTTTTTATCGCCAAGCTGCAATTGCAATGAGTGTCTGAATCCCTTTGCTGGTACCGGAAGTCCTTTCGATTTGGCAATATTAATAGTCAGTCGGTTGGCGTAGGAGGCAATACCAAGTTTTTTTAGGTAGCTAAGACCGCCCATACAGTCTTTGTGCCAATGATTGGGCACAAAACCCACCATTTTCAGGTGAAGCGAATCTTGCAGGTAGGTCACTAAATCCTTTGTCTGTGAATTGGTTACGGGAGTATCGAAAAGAAAAGCCTTCCCATGATTAATATATACCAAACCATTTGATGCTACTCTGCCATACGGGGGTATTTCGCAGCGTGATACATGCACGTAAGCATTATCCGAAAGACGAATAAGCTCAATATCGTTTGATATTTTCAACGTTTGTTTTATGGTTTGCGCACTTGCAGACAATTGAAATAACCATGCAAAGAGAAAAATCAGGAAGCGGTACATACAGATAAAATTTGAGCGTTATTCATTGTTTTCCTGTAAAAAATCACCATCAATAATCATCAGTTTTACACCATTTTCGGTAATGGAGCGATGCGAGCTAAGCCCGTCGGATACCACATAAGTGTCGCCTTGCGAGAGCATGAAGGAGGTGCCATCTTCCAATTCCGACACAAATTCGCCTTCGAGGCAATGTACAATATGTCCTTTTTGGCACCAATGATCGGCCATGTAGCCTTTTGTGTACTCTACAATACGAATCCGCAATCCTTGAAACTGCACGGTTTGCCAAAACGCAGTGCCCGTTTCGCCCTTGTGTTCGGTTCTGGGTATCAAAGTCCAGTCAATGGTCTGAAACGGAATATTTTGTGGGTTATTCATAGTAATGGCTATATTAAATTTCTATTGTTTTTCCAGTTCATAGTTGGTGCTTCGTCCTCCTGCTGATTCTTTGTGAAGAATACCTTTGTCAATCAGGTCTTGAATATCTCGAAGGGCAGTATCGGGAGAACATTTGGCTATTTTTGCCCATTTCGAAGAAGTTAATTTACCATCGAATCCGTCTAATAGTTTGTTTAGAAGGCGTTTTTGCCTATCATTGAGCGAAGTGTGGGCATGTATTTCCCAAAAGTGGGATTTGTCAAGTACTTTTGCCAATGTTTGATCTGTGGCAATCAGGGCGTTCAGCAGACAGTTTAAGAACCAAAGCAACCATGTGGTTACATCAAGATTTCCATGTTGCGTTTTCTCCAATTGTTGGTAATATTCTTTGCGTTCCATCCTTATTTGAGCCGACATGCTATAGAAACGTTGCGGACTTTCATCGGCTCTTGCCAGCAACATATCGGTGAGAGCACGCGCTATTCGCCCGTTACCATCGTCGAAGGGATGCAAAGTGACAAACCACAGGTGGGCCAATCCGGCTTTAAGTACAGGGTCAAGCGATTCTTCATGGTTGAACCAATCCAAAAACTGCTCCATTTCCAGAGGTAGAGTTGAGGCATCGGGTGCTTGAAAATGGACTTTTTCTTTTCCCATAGCGCCCGAAACTACTTGCATGGGGCCAGTGGAATCGTTACGCCAATTTCCTGTAATGATGGAATACATTCCGCTTTGTCCTGAAGGGAATATTGCTGAATGCCATTTAAAAAGTCTCTCTTTAGTAAGCGGTTGGTTGTATTGTTGAGTAGCACTTAACATCATCTCCACCACACCATCCACATCTCTGTCTGATGCCACCGAACCTACAATTTCCATCCCCAGATGCCTTGCTACAGACGACCTAACCTGATCCGGATGGAGCAATTTACCTTCAATTTCGGTCGATTTCAATACATCCAAAGAAACAGTCTCAAGTTGAGCTTCACTGCGCAATGTAAAACCAAGGGTTTCCATTTTTCCCGATAATTTTCCTTGCATATTGCGCACTTTCCCCAGTAGAAATAATAGTGCTTCATTATTCCAGAAAAATTGAGGCCAGTTTGGTTGTTGATAAATATATTTTCTCATTCTCCGCAAATTATGTGGCAAATATACGGAGTATTCT
>Ga0302286_10000886_pt1 | contig 23262 bp, 21 predicted proteins | sample III_Fen_E2_3_FD_198765 | JGI IMG/M metagenome (GOLD analysis project Ga0302286, IMG submission 198765) | Peat permafrost microbial communities from Stordalen Mire near Abisko, Sweden - III_Fen_E2_3 | ecosystem: Environmental > Terrestrial > Soil > Wetlands > Permafrost | place: Sweden: Abisko...
TAACTTAACGTATCCACTTTTTAAAATGTTTTTTTAATTAATAATACAGTCAATTTACTTATTTCAATCGCATTTTGGAAGAGGCTAATCGGCACAAAATAGGATATTTACATACAATAAAAAGGACCATTACACTGTGATAATAAACGGACTGCAAAAATACTGTTTTTCTTTGGATTACCAAACAATTGAACATCTTTTTTTTATATCCCTTTTTTCAGGCTCAGAATCTTCATTTTTCAGGCACTATTCGTCCGGTTGAAAATGCAATATTTTGCAAAAACAGCTTATCCGGGCAACATATTTAAGAATTTTTATCAGTTTTAATCCATCCCAATATCAAATCCCGCTAAATCCTGCAGTACTATTGTCCGGGATACTGCGTTCACCAGACAGAAAACAATCCGATAGAAACCCGCACTATCCAACTCAACGAAAACAGGTATCGGGGATTGAATTGCCGGTCAGCCTCTCCAGGTCTACATCCTGAATCGAATCGCCGGTTATTTTTCTCCCTGAGGAAAACGGATACCGAACTCCCTTATATATCAGAATGGATAAAAACAGTTCAAGCGGATTATATTGTGAATAAACTTCTGATTTGCACTGAAAATGACTGAAGACCATTCATGCTGCTTCATGAAAATGGTGATAAAATGAATTTTTCGTCTTTGTTCATTGGCATTTAAATCCGGGGAATCCAGATTATATTTGCTTTATATTTAAAGAAGGTTGCCTGAGGGTTGGTTGAGGGTTGATAGGGGGTTGCGAGGGGGTTCGGTGAGGTTTAGCCCTCCCAACCCTAAGGCAACCCTATGGCAACCCTAAGGCAACCCTAAGGCAACCCCCTATGAAGTATGATCGGATAACAGCGAAAAATACACAAATTTTGCAGATAATACAGGTTGGATTATGGATGGAAAATCACGAATCGTTCATCACTATTCGTTAAACAATATTTTGATCCGTTTAGTAATCCGGGTATACTTTATGCTGGGGAAATGAGTAAGTTTGCACCCAATAAAATGGATTAACATCCAAGAACAACACAACCGATTATTCAACTTTTTGTATCATTGATTGTCAGTAATTGTAGATATTTAATGATCTACCTGTTAACCTATATGTACTTACTTGTCAGCATCTATCGTTTATTCATTATGAATTATTAATTACGAATTATTAATTATCAACTACTTATGTCCCGCTTAACATCCGATTTCTACAGGCAAGATGCCGTTACCGTAGCTGAGAAACTGTTGGGTAAAATCCTGGTCCGTGTAGAGGAAGATGGCACCGAAAGCCGGTATACCATTTCCGAAACCGAAGCCTACCTGGGAGAAGAAGACCTGGCCTGCCATGCCAGCAAGGGACGTACCAAACGTACGGACATTATGTATGCCAGCGGGGGACGTGTCTATGTATACCTGATATATGGCATGTACTGGATGCTGAATGTGGTAACAGGAAATGAGAATCACCCCCAGGCAGTCCTGATCCGTGGGATTGACCGTATTATCGGTTCAGGGAAAGTGGGACGCGAACTAAGGATGGACAAAAGTTTTTATGGTGAGAACCTGCAAGAATCCACTCAGATCTGGATAGAAGATGCCCCGGACACCCTCCATTTCAAAACTGCTCCGCGTGTGGGAATAGATTACGCAGGGGAAGAATGGAAAGGAAAGCCCTGGAGGTTCATACTACAGCATCAGGTTGAAAAATAACGAGAACATCCCATTTTTATCAAATATAAAAAAAATGATTTCAAGATACCGGGTTAATCCAGTTTCCAATTCCAACAACCAGTTATCATGACAACATACAATAGTTGAACAGATTACCTCCCACTACAACTACCGACTTCCACCGACCACCGACTACCTACTACCTACTGCCAATTTATTAAGAACCAAAAGAAAGGCTAACTACAAATTGCTTTTAAGTGAATTAATATAATAAAACAGAATAATCAAAACTGGCCAAAACTAATAATTGAACCTTATGTTTATTGATTCTAAATAGAGCGCCAAAATGCTCTTCAATCAAATTAGTAGTAATTTAAATTAGAATCATCATGAAAAAATTATTTTTATTTCTTGTAATGAGTTTATTCTGGACACAGCTGTGGTCTCAGGATACAGTACAGACATCAAAACGGGCTTATTCATATGAGGATCGTAATTTCCGAATACCTTTAATTGGTGAAAAAGCACCCGCATTTACAGCCGGATCGACGAATGGAGTTATTAACTTCCCAGATGACTATGGTCATAGCTGGAAAATTTTATTTAGTCACCCTAAAGACTTTACACCGGTATGCTCGACAGAGATCATGGAACTTGCTCATTTGCAGGAGCAGTTCAATCAGTTAGGAGTTAAACTTTTGGTTGTTTCAACAGACAAACTTGAAACGCATGTTCAATGGAAGAAAGCATTGGAGTCACTTAAACTGGACAACCGGGATTTAGTGAAAATAAAATTTCCGCTCATTGAGGATGAAAACATAAAAATTTCCAAACTTTATGGCATGATCCATCCTGAGACAAATTCAACCAGAAGCGTACGTGGTGTATTTATTATTGATCCAGACAACATCATTCAGGCAATTTATTTCTACCCCATGAATGTTGGAAGAAGTACTGATGAATTGATCAGAATGGTTAATGCCCTTCAAATTTCGGCAAATCAAAAAGTCCTTACTCCGGCAAACTGGAGTGCAGGTAAAGATGTTTTAGTACGTACTCCTCCTAAAGCCGCTGATGATGGGAACTCATCGGAAATAGCCGGATATTATAATCCTGCCTGGTTCTTATGGTACAAGAAATCAAACTAATGAATGCTATTCCAATTTAATTGGAAGAACATGCAGGACATGAAATGTATACAGGCCGGCAGCAGTTACCGGCCTTTTTTGTGTGTTTCCGGTTCATCAATGCAACATATTTTGCAATCGTTTGCAAAGAATACACCGGATTCATTCGAACCGGGTGCATCCATTTAAATAATTATATGCTATTTTTGTAGTTAAAATGGTGGATTTCATAATCATCTAAGGGATATTACAACCCAATACGTTTTGACTCCCCTGATTAACAATACGAATAAAATGCATAAACCCAGATCACTAAATCAGAATTATCATGCTTAAAAAAACTGTTCTTCTCTTTCTTGCTTTTGTAACACTGGCACTGAATGCTCAAATTGAACGTGTAGAACCTGCCTTTTGGTGGATAGGCATGAAAAATCCGGAACTACAATTATTGGTTCATGGCACTGAAATATGCAACCGGAACGTCAGTATCCAATATCCGGGTATTAAAATATTAACGGTAAACAGGGCATGTAGCCCGAATTACCTGTTTGTCACACTAGAAATCAATCAGAAAGTGATCAAAGCCGGTAAGTTTGAGGTGTTATTAAAACAACCTGACAAAACCGATCTTTCGTTCACCTATGAATTGAAAGAGCGACGGACGGGATCAGCCAATCGGGAAGGATTTACTAGCGCCGATGTAATGTACCTGTTAATGCCTGACCGGTTTGCAAATGGGGATCCAACCAATGACAGCGTAGATTCACAACCTGAAAAAGCAAACCGCACTCTTGAAAACGGAAGGCATGGCGGGGATATCAAAGGCATACAGGATCATTTGGATTATATCAAAGAGCTGGGAGCTACTGCCATATGGTGTACCCCGATCCAGGAAAACAACTACAACAAAGCCAGCTACCACGGGTATGCCATCAGCGATTATTACAAAACAGATCCCCGGTTCGGTAACAACGACCAGTATATTGATTTTGTAGCAGCATCCCACCGTAAAGGATTAAAAGTAATCATGGATATGGTTTCCAACCACTGTGGTATCTGGGCATGGTGGATGAGTGACCTGCCTTTTGAAGACTGGATACATCAATGGCCAACCTATACCCCATCAAATTTTAAGTTCAACACCATCAAGGATATGCATGCTGCATCTGTTGATAAAAAACTGTTTTTGGATGGTTGGTTCGATAAAACCATGCCTGATATGAACCAGCAAAACCCATATTTCTGGACGTATTTCATACAAAACTCCATTTGGTGGGTCGAACAAGCTAACCTGGATGGCATACGCATGGATACTTACCCCTATAACGACCGTGATGCCATGGCTAAATGGGCAAAAGCGATAACCGATGAATACCCGCACTTCAACATTGTAGGGGAAACCGGGTTGTACAATACCACTGATAATGCCTTCTGGCAGAAAGATGCAACCAACAAGCTGAATTATAATTCGCAATTGCCTACCGTCATGGATTTTGTATTGCAAACAGCCCTCACAAAAGGCTTCAATGAACATGGGAGCCCATGGGAAGACATGGGCATGAACCGGATTTACAATACCATTGCCGACGATTATTTATATGCCAATATCAATAACATCCTTATTTTTGCTGAGAACCACGACACTCAACGGTTTAACTACCTGGCAAAGGGAGACCTGGATAAATTTAAAATGGCCATGTCACTCATAATGACGACACGTGGTATTCCTCAAATCTATTACGGCTCTGAAATTGGTATGACCGGAAATAAGGACAAGGGGGATGGTGATATCCGCAGAGACTTCCCGGGAGGATGGCAAGGTGATTCAATTAATGCATTCACAGCTACCGGCCGTACGGCTGTCCAGAATGAGTATTTTAATTTCATGGCAAAGCTGCTCAACTGGCGTAAAACCAAGCCAGTCATTCATAATGGGCAATTAACCCAGTATGTTCCTGAAAAAGACACGTATGTATATTTCCGTTACAACGACAAGGATACCGTAATGGTGATTATTAACAACAATGAAAACGAACAAACACTCAAGGCAGATCGTTTTGCAGAAAGTCTGAAAGATCGTGTATCGGGAGTAGATGTAATAACAGGTAAAACCTATGACCTGAAAAGCGACCTTACAATAGCAAAGAAAACGGCTGTCATTTTAGAAGTTCATTAAAAATGTCAATCAACTAATCCTTAAAAATGCACATTATGAAAAAGATCATTTTTCCTGCATTCTTTTTGCTGGCTCTTATCTCAATTGTATTAGCCTCATTGAATTCCTGTACGTCCAACCCGATTCGATCATCAGATTTAATGGATTCCATTCAATACAAAAAAACCATGCCTGAATGGGCTAAAAATTGTAATATTTATGAAGTAAACATCCGGCAGTACACCCCGGAAGGTACCTTTCAGGCATTCCAGCATCACTTGCCCCGCCTGAAAGAAATGGGTGTGGATATTATATGGTTGATGCCTATCAATCCGATCGGTAAGATAAATCGTAAAGGGAAACTCGGAAGTTATTATTCCATTTCAAATTACAGGGAGATCAATCCTGAGTTTGGAAGCAAGAAAGACTTTAAAAACCTTGTTTCAGCAGCACATAAACTAGGCATGCATGTGATTATCGACTGGGTGGCAAACCATACTTCCTGGGATAATGTATGGATGAACCCGCATCAGGATTGGTATACTAAGGACAGCCTTGGGCACAATATGGCACCCAAAGGTACGGATTGGAAAGATGCTGCCGATTTGAACTATGACAATCCGGAATTACGAAAAGCCATGATTGAGGCCATGCTGTACTGGGTTAAAAAAGCTGACATAGATGGTTTCAGGTGTGATGTGGCCTTTATGATCCCGATTAATTTCTGGATGCATGCACGCAAAGCTATCGACAAACAAAAACCGGATTGCTTCTTCCTGGCCGAAGCAGGTGATCCGTTACAGCATATGGCCTTCGACATGACATATGACTGGCCGTTGAAAGATGACATTAATGACATGGCCAAGGGAAAGAAAAATGTAACCGACCTGGTAAAACTATTCGCTGAGGAAAATAAAAAGTTCAGTCCATCTGACCTGAGAATGCAGTTTATCACGAATCACGATTTAAACACCTGGGACGGGAGTGAATATGAACGGTTAGGGAAAGCCCCGGTTGATGCTTTCACTGTTTTAACCTATACGATTCCCGGCATGCCATTAACGTATACCGGTCAGGAAGAACCGATAAGCAAACGGCTTCGTTTTTTTGATAAAGATACTGTCGGGTTTAATAAATATGCAAAGAAAGAACTTTACACAAAACTGAACCTCTTAAAAAAGGAAAACAAGGCACTCTGGAATATTACCTATGGCGGAAGTTTTACAATTCTGAAAAATACAAGTCCGGAGAATATATTGACCTTCATCCGTCAGAAAGAACAGAACAAGGTACTTTGCCTATTCAACCTGAGCGCAAAAGAACATTCATTTAAACTGACTGATACTGTCACCGGAAGCTACAACAGCTATCTGGGTGAAAAAATCACAGTAACAAAAGATGCTACGTATAAGCTGGGACCATGGAGTTATGCTGTGTTGGTTTCATCAAAATAAACCGGTTTATCCTATGAAAACAGCGTTCAGCATGGCCATCATGCTTCTAACCGGTTGTCTGGCTATAGCACAGGGGCTTCCAAAAGTAGCTTCAGGTACCATTAAACGGATTGAAAACTTCCAATCGCAGTATATCACTCCACGCAATGTGGATGTATGGGTACCGGATGAATATACTCCTTCAAAAAAGTACAATGTGGTCTATATGCACGATGGACAAATGCTTTTCGACAGTACTATGACCTGGAATAAAAAAGAATGGCAGGTAGATGAAGCCTTTTCACAGCTTATCAAAGAAAAGAAAATCGAATCGTGTATTGTTGTCGCTATCTGGAATAATGGTGCTGATCGGATCTCAGAGTATTTCCCCAATAAGATTTTTGATCAACTGGAGGCTACAACCAAAAAGAAACTCTCTGAGAAATACTGCAACGGGAAACCGGCCAATGGGGACAACTATTTGAAATTCATAGTAAAAGAACTGAAGCCTTATATCGACAAAACGTATTCCGTGAAAGACGACAAAGATCATACGTTTATGATCGGGTCAAGCATGGGAAGCTTAATCTCGATGTATGCCATTTGCGAATACCCGGGAGTATTTGGAGGTGCAGCATGTCTGTCAACTGCGTGGTTGAGTTCCATTGAACCGAACTATGAGATTCCGGCTGCTGCGTTCGAATATCTGAAGAAAAACCTTCCTGCACCCTTTGAACATAAGATCTATATGGATTATGGCACCGGAGAGAGCGACAAGGAATACATCTTAACCCAGTCGTTTGTCGATTTGATTGCCAAAGGCAGAGGATACGGTGAAAACAATTACATGTCAAAAGTATACGACAAAGCAATACATGATGAAGTAGCCTGGAGTAAGCGCCTGCATATTCCCATTGAGTTCCTGATGCCAAAAGTAAGACCCCAGAAACCTGTAGCAGGTAAGATTGATTTATACGAAAGCTTTCCATCAAAGCTCATTTCTGAACGGAATGTAGAAGTCTGGCTTCCGGAAGGATATACTCCGAAAAAGAAATATGCCGTTTTATACATGCACGATGGACAAATGCTGTTTGATGCTTCCACTACATGGAATCATCAAAGCTGGGATGTGGATGATGTAGCGACTAAATTAATGGAGCAAGGAAAAGTCCAGGACTTTATCATCGTTGGTATCAGCAATGGAGGCAAGACACGCCATACCGATTATTTTCCGCAAAAGCCCTTTGAGGCATTGGGAAAACCACAACAGGATTTTGTGAGCAGCAAGCTATCCGCCCCCGGCAAACCAGTTGAAGCATTTAAACCGACTTCTGATAATTACCTGAAGTTTCTGGTGACAGAATTAAAACCGTTTATAGACAAAAAATATCCGGTATACACAGACCAAAAGCATACTTTTATCATGGGAAGCAGCATGGGTGGATTAATATCGGTCTATGCCATTTGCGAATACCCGGATGTATTCGGAGGTGCTGCATGCCTTTCAACACACTGGCCGGGGATATTTACCATAGAGCACAATCCCGTGCCGGAGGCTTTTGTGAACTATCTGAAATCAAGTTTACCTGATCCGGGAAACCATTCCATCTATTTTGATTACGGTGATAAGACCCTTGATGCCCTGTATCCAACGTTGCAGAAAAAGGTAGACGAAGTGATGAAAGCGCATGGATTCACTGAGAAGAACTGGATTACCCGGTTTTATCCGGGTGATGATCACAGTGAGAAATCATGGAACAGCCGGCTGAATATACCATTGGAATTTCTGCTAAGAAAAGTAGTCAGATAGCCAAGTAACAGCATACGGGACATGCAGTACTTATCAATAAAAAAGAGACAGATTCATTACAGAATCTGTCTCTTTTTTATTGATAAATATGTATCCCTGACCTGAAAATGTCAGGTTGAATAAATGCGATATGCTTAAGCTTCTCCACCTCCAAAGCCCATAGGTACCGGTGGAACAAAACCATTATCCGAAATCTTGATCTTACCGTTCTGTTGTTCAAACTTGGTGATATTTTCCTGAAGGGCAAAAAGCAATCTTTTGGCATGTTCCGGAGTCAGGATAATACGTGATTTCACATTGGCCTTCGGTGTTCCCGGCATAATGCGGATAAAATCAACTACAAATTCTGAATTCGAATGTGAGATAATAGCCAGGTTTGAATAAATGCCTTCTGCAATTTCAGGGGATAGTTCAATGTTTAATTGGTTCTCTTGGTTTTCCATTTTTGTATTGGGTTGATAGTTGTATTTTTATCGTTATGATTTAACTTTTCAATATGAACACAAAGGTAATAATTTTTATTGAAATACGTTTTTTATCATTTCCGGACTTGCCAGCATTCAATTGTCTTTTGAAGTTTCTTCGATGATCAGGCTCTTATCCTCCCAATCCATAAACTCCCTGTAAAATTCAATGGCTTTATCCATGATCTTATCTATTTCATCGTCATCGGCCAGGCTGAAATGCAAGGCAATCAGATGTTTTTCAGTATCCCCGAAAACATTCGAATAACTAAATTCTTTTATCTTTACCGGTGGGTTTAATACAAACGAGTTTTCTTCAAGCATAAACAATTCCAGGATGGTACAGCTTGGTATATGCTGCAATATATCCCGGCCTTCCAGTGTATTTCCAAGGTGCGAGTTGCCATCCAGGAATACCCATTCGGGTAATGACAGGTCAAGTTCTTTTTCCATATTATGTGCGTCTTTTCCGCCTGGATTATTCTAATTTCAGTTCTCGGGTAATAGAATCCAAAACGTAGTACTTTGTTTATTAAATGAATAAGTTTTCATACTCCCGTCAACAGCGCATTAATTCATGCCGGTTTGTAATGAAGTATTACAACACCCGAACCGAGGGTGATTGTATTTATCAGCTTCAGGTTGATTCTTTCCGGGATATTCTTAAACAAGGGCAAGCCGCTACCCAGTACAATGGGATGAACCCACAAGTAATATTCATCAATCAGGCCGGCAACCATTAACGTGTCAATGATACTGGGACCGCCTGCCAATATATTTTTGCCGGATTGTTGCTTGAGCTTTTTCACTTCTTCGATAAGATCTCCCTGGGCCAACCGGGTATTATTCCAGGTTACCTGTTTCAATGTACGGGAAAATACAATTTTTTGTACCTTATCAATCAATACGGCAAATTCATCAACCGCCTTTATCCCCGTGGGATTCTTTACAACAGGCGGCCAGCCTTCCTCCATCAGTTGATAAGTAATACGTCCAAAGATAAGCGTATCTACCTCATGAAACAGGCCATTTACTTTTTCATGCAATTCCTCGTCTACAATTCCCGCCTCGTGGTCACAGAAACCGTCAAGGGTCATATTAATGGATATAATCAGCTTTCTCATGCGTTTCTTATTCTGTTCGTTAATTCGTTAATGATCCAACAAAGTCTCTTACCATCGAAAAACAATGTATAAAAACAACAAATAAAGCAACGAACTGTTTTTAGTCTATCCGAAAGATTTTCTTCCCAACTGTAAAATTGGGTCTTAATGGCTTTCTTTAGTTAGCTGAAATCATGCCAGAGAAGTTCATCAAAGACATTTCCGCATATTAAAATGAGGTATGTTTATTTCCAGGAACTCCTCCCCGACTGTTTCATATCCCAGCTTTTCATAAAATCCAACCGCAGTCTTGCGGGCATGTAACACCATGGTGGCAAATCCTTCCTTTTTGGAATACTCCTCGGCAAAGTGAACCAGTTCCGTTCCTGTCTTTCTTCCCCTGAATGCTGCATCCACCGCAACCTGACGCATCTTAATATCCGTAGTATTGAGTTTTGTTAAGATCAGCACACCGGCAAGCATGCCATCTATGAAAGCACCAATATGTACATCATGCTGTTCAGCGTCCAGATTTTCATCATACAGGCTCATTCCCAGGGGTTTTCGCAGTACCCTGTCCCGCAGTTCCAGTTCCTGCGCATAGGCATCACTCTTATAGGATATCCCGGTTATCAGTATGTCTTTATTATTTTCAATCATCATGTTCTCGTATTTTATGAACTATCCTTAGCACTCTTTTATTTATTACCTGTATCAGGATTACGAAAGCTTTTTTCCCATCCAGATGGTACAGGCATAGTGTCCGGAATTTCCCAGTGCTTTTTCCAACATGGTGAATCCGTTCCTTTCATACAACGATACCGCCTTGCCCAAGGCAGGGAAGCTTTCCAGGTATAAATGGGTATATCCTGTTTGCAATGCACTCTCCATGCTTTTTTGCATCAATAAGTTTCCAATCCCCTTCCCCCTGGCATCGGACGAGAGGTATAATTTCACCAATTCAGCATACCCTTCGGGCAACCCATTCGTCGGATAAATGCCGCATCCTCCCAGCAAGACACCATTCTCTTCGGCTATCCAGTAAACCGATCCGGGAGTCTGAAACAATTCATACAAGGCATCGGTGGTCGGGTCGGTATATACCGTTCCCGGGATATCGATGCCAAATTCTTCAAATACTTTCTTGATCAAAGCTGAAAGTATTTCATTGTCTTTTTTTTCTATTTTACGGTAAATTACTCCCATGTTCGTTTTCAGCATGAATTTTATATATGTGTGAAGAATGATTATCCCCTTGTTTATTCTTTTATTTTGAATACTAAATACAATACACGGCAGCACCTAAGTAGCACGAAACATATAATGCCTTGTTATTCCAGACAAAACTTTATTAACCATCCGGGGAAGAGGCCATATTTCAAAAAGAAACAAAACAAGACATTAAATTGTCCCACTTGCCTGCCTTATCGCTGTATCAGCCTGTTTTTAAACAGGTTCTTATTATCGTACCGGATACATATCCCTGTACCTTTCCAGTAATCCCCATCAGCACTTTCCATTAACTGCATGTGAAGATGCGGACGTTCAGACATACCCGAGTTACCGGCTTTTCCCACATACTCTCCCGCCGGAATCGTGTCACCTTGAGCTACGACAATACTTCCTTTCATGAGGTGACCCAATAACAGGTAATAGTTCTCATTCTTAATAACGATTGTATTGCCTGTGTTGTAGGGATAATCTCCTGAATAAGGGATATTATCCTCCAGGTTGTTAATCACTTTGACGATGATGCCTCCCATGGGACTGTATAACTTTTCACCGAAAACAGAATAGTCATTATTTGCAGCTGGCAGGAAACCATGATTGCCAGCACTTAATCTGACAATGTCCGTGGCATAAAGCATAGAGTTATTCGTATTTCTTTTTTTGTGCACCGGTGAGTGGAAGTGGTAATTCATGATCCTGCTTATTTTTGAATTACCTCCATCGGTAATCATGTATTTCCCATCCTTAAATGGAAATTCAATTTCAAGACCAGCTGGGTCATTTTTGAATATCACCCGCAAAATATTGCAAAGGATATATACTACATAAAGTAAAACAACCACCAATATTAAATTCAACATTAGTGTATCGGGTACGTTATGATTCGAATAAATACGTTCTCCTACTGTGAATAAAAGTAGCGTCTCGATACCCGTAAAGAATATCCATTTAAAACGGCTGGTAAAAAATTCCCAATAGCCGGCTAAGAAAAGGATAATTACTGCGATTTGCGAGACAGACACCATCAGGAATCTGTCTGTTTTCACCAACAGAGTCGCTGACACCAATCCCAATGGCAGGAGAATGTGCGTCAGAAGCAATTTAAGGATGATCTGATTCCGTTCTTTCATAATTCTAAATTTCAGCAACTGGTTTTCGGGTCTATCCGCAGGAACATCCCCTGAATCAATTTTCAAACACTGATTATTTTTCCTTTACAGGATATCTGAATTTTAATAATACCGCAAGTATGTTAATGTGCAGCAAAGATAATTGTTTAATTTTAGGTGTGTATGTTTTATTTTAAGTGTTCTGCCGGAAAAATTTAAAAGAAATATTAAAATTCTACTAGGCTTGCAGAAAGACCATTCATATCGCTACATTACAGGTGTTGATGGAATGAATTTTTTGTCAATATTCTATGACTCCCCATTCAAAGAATCCTGAATGCTTCTGTTTTATATATAAAGGGGGTTGGTTGAGGGTTGAAAGGGGGTTTCGAGGGGGTTCAGTGAGGTTTACCCCTCCTAACCCCCTCGGAACCCCCTCGAAAGGCCCTCGGAAGGCCCTCGGAACCCCCTCGCAACCCCCTATGAAGTATGAACAAATGAAAGCGAAAAGACAGGCCGGATTGTTGTTGAAAAATCGGTTATTGTAAAACCGTGGAATCTGCCATCTTTCATGCATCTTACAGCTTATTCTTCGAATCCGAACCGGAGCTGGATAACAGGGTTGGATTGCATGATTGGTTGAGCGAAAGGTGTTCCTATAAAAGATCAAAAAACAACAGTCCCGACGATTTTCGAAGTAAAAATTAAGTTATCTTTGTGCTTTGTTTCAAATCTGGTTCAAAGTATCTCATTTAAAACAAAAAACATTCATCCACATAACTTTACCTGTTTTTTAATCCATTCAGAAATTAAAATTATGAAGAAACTTCTTTTCATTACGGCCTTGATGGCAGTTGCTGTATTGACGCATGCACAGGGGTTTTTCAACCCAGAGAAAATGGTTGAAACCGGAGTCTACTATTATCCCGAAGCCTGGAATCCCGATCAGTGGGACCGTGATTTTAAGAAGATGGAGGATATGGGGTTTGAATTCACGCACATGGCCGAATTTGCCTGGGCTCAGATGGAACCTACCGAGGGCAGGTACGACTTTACCTGGCTGGATAAAGCCGTGGAATTAGCTGCAAAGCATAATTTAAAGGTCATCATGTGCACCTCTTCGGCCACTCCTCCGGTATGGCTGGTACGGAAATACCCGGAAGTACTGGTTGAGCTGCCGACAGGCCAGAAAGCCGAACACGGGACGCGTACGCACGGATCCTGGTCGAGCCCGAAATACCGCGAGCTGGTAACCAACCTGGTGGCGGCACAGGCAAAGCATTATGCCAACGACAAGCGCATATGGGGATGGCAGATTGATAATGAACCTTCGCATTACGGCACCTATGATTACAGTCCCGGAGCTCAGGCAAATTTCAAAGCCTGGCTGCAAAAGAAATACAAAACCATTGCCAGCCTGAACGAAGCCTGGGGAACATCATTCTGGTCGGGTGTATACACCGGTTTCGACCAGATAGAAATACCGAACAGCCCCCGGCTTATCGCAGGAGCTGCCAGTCCTATATCGATCGTTGATTTTAAACGTTTCAGCGCAGACGAGTGTGCTGCGTTTGTTACCATGCAATACAACACCCTGCGCGAAAGCATTTCAAAGACCCAGTTTGTCACCTCCAATTTCATGCATATCCATACGGACGTAGACCCGTGGAGGAACAAGGATCTTGACTTCATCTCATATACCATGTATCCCGTTGCCGGTTATACCAAAGGAGTCGGCGACCAGGGATTCAGGCTGGGTGACCCGTGGCGGATCTCGTATGCCAATGATTTCTTCCGTCCGTTGAAGGGAGTTACCGGCGTTATGGAACTGCAACCGGGACAGGTTAACTGGGGTACATACAATCCGTTGCCCTATCCCGGAGTAATCAGGGCATGGCTGTGGAACGCCTTTGCAGGTGGATTGGATTTTATCTGTTCCTACCGGTTCAGGCAACCACTGTCCGGAGGCGAACAATTCCATTACGGCATGGTGGGTACCGATGGGACTACCGAACTCTTCGGCGGACAGCAATACAGCCAGTTTATGAAGGAAATCCGCGAACTGCGGAAACTCTATAAGCCGAACGCAAAAATGCCAACGGAATATGCCGGTCGAAAAACAGCCATCCTCTATAATCCGGATAATATTTGGGAGACTGAAGTACAGAAACAAACCTACCAGTGGAATGAAGTCGGGCATATCACACGGATCTATTCGAACCTGAAAACACTTTGTGTACCGGTGGATATTGTGGGTGAAGACCGTGACCTGTCCGCCTATCCGGTAGTAGTAGCCCCTGCCTACCAAATGGTTGACAAGGAACTGGTGGCGAAATGGAAGGAATACGTCGAAAAGGGCGGACACCTTGTGTTAACCTGTCGCACAGGGTTAAAAGACCGGAACGGGCATTTCTTTGAAGCACCTTGGGCAGACCAAATTGCGTCGTTGATTGGAGCTAAGATATCCATGTACGACGAACTGAGTGCCGATACAAAAGCAAAGGTCAGCTTTAACGGCGAAACCTATACCTGGAATGTCTGGGGCGACATCCTCGAACCCTATTTCAGCGTTGAAACATGGGCTACGTATGCCGACCAGTTTTATGCCGGAAAAGCAGCCGTGATCCACAGAAGAACCGGAAAAGGCACGGTGACATACATCGGGACTGAAACCACAGATGGAAAAATGGAAAAAGAGGTTTTGAAAAAAGTGTATGATGCGGCAGGCATCACCACCAACGAACAGCCCGAAGGCGTCATGGTGAACTGGCGAGATGGTTTCTGGGTAGCTATTAATTACTCTTCTTCCAATGTGAAGATCAATATTCCGGCAAATGCAAAGATCATTTTCGGTTCACGGGAACTGGGAATAGCAGGAGTAGCCGTTTGGCAATAAAGGATATGAAAAAAATAATAAGGTTAATAAGGTTATGACTTTTTTGTTTATATTCCTACTAAGGTTTAATTGATTGTAAACAATGCATACTTCTTTATAAACCTTATTTTCAATCAATTAAACCTTAGTAAAAACAACTATACCATCAAACGAAACCTTATTGATAGCCAATTTAAAAGATAGGGTGAAATGTAATATTTGCTGTATTTATTCGTCAAATAAAAAAAAACCGAAATATAAATAAAAATGAAAGTAGTAGCTATTAATGGAAGTCCGCATAAGGAAGGGAACACCTTCCAGGCATTGAACATGGTGGGGAATGAGCTGAAAGAAGCCGGGATCGAATTTGAAATTATCCATGTCGGCCATAAAGGTATCCATGGGTGTATTGCCTGCAACAATTGTGCAAAAAACCACGATGAGAAATGCTCGATAAAAACCGATGACCTGAATGACTGGGGACAAAAGATGAAAGAGGCAGATGGCATTCTGATCGGTTCACCCGTATACTATTCAGGCATAGCAGGCACCATGAAATGCTTTTTAGACAGGGCTTTCTATGTGGCCGGATCGAATGGTAATTTATTCCGTCACAAAGTAGCAGCTGCTGTAGTCGCTGTTCGCCGCTCGGGAGGTACTGCTACCTTCGACAACCTGAACCACTATCTCACCTATTCCGAAATGATTCTTGCCACATCCAGTTACTGGAATGTCATTCACGGAACAGGCCCGGGAGAAGTAGAAGGTGATGCGGAAGGAAAACAAATCATGCGAGCCCTGGGCAAAAACATGGCCTGGCTCCTCAAGATGAAAGAAGCTACAAAAGAAACCATTGAACCTCCGGTAAAGGAACGAAAAGTATTTACCAGCTTCATACGGTAACTGAACATAATGAGCAATACTCCCGCTACACATCAATGTAAGGCGGACAAAACAAACAACTTTCAGCAATGGAATTTGTTTGTTTTTGTATTGTACCATTTCTTTCCCTGATAATGATACTAAAAACCGGAGAACAATTGTTGGTATTAATTAAAATCGCTATTTTTGGACTCGAAAAAAAATAAACTTCAATAAATAAAAAACATTATAAACGAATGAAAAAACTGATATCAATTCTGGCATTTATGCTCCTTTTCACTTCACTCTCATACGGTCAGGACGATAAGACTTACACAATGGCAATAAAAAAGATGTACGAAGTTATGGGCACGGATAGTGCTTTTAAAAAGATCATCAATCAATCCATCAGCGTTTATAAAGCAAAATACCCGAAAGAGAAATCCTGGAATGATGTGGAGACAGAACTAAACAATACTTCGTTGGATGAAATGATCATTATGCTTTCGCCTGTTTACAAAAAATACCTGACTCTATCCGACATTGAAGAAATCACTCGGTTTTATCAGACTCCGGTGGGAAAGAAATATATAAACTCCATACCTGCCATTACCCAGGAATCAGTGAAGATAGGGCAACAACTGGGCGTGGAAATTGAACGGAAGATCAATAAGAAAATAATAAAAACGATGAATAAAAAAGAATAACTCAAACCTCAAAACAGACGCAGTACTTGTGAGTGTTTAGTTGGGAGTAAATAAGAAAATAACAATACTATGACAGACATTTTTGACAGGCTAAAAGCAGCCAAAGGCCCATTGGAACAATACCAGCAAAAAGCAGACGGGTATTTCATGTTTCCGGAACTGGAAGGAGAAATAGCCCCCAGGATGAGATTCAACGGAAAAGAAGTCCTTACCTGGAGTTTAAACAATTACCTGGGTCTTGCGAATCATCCGGAAGTACGTAAGGCCGATGCTGAAGGGGCACAGGAATGGGGTATGGCTTATCCAATGGGTGCCAGAATGATGTCCGGAGAAACGAAATACCACAAGGAACTGGAACAAAAGCTTGCTAAATTTGTCCATAAACCGACAGCCTATTTACTGAATTTCGGTTATCAGGGGATGGTATCCATCATTGATACCTTGCTGGATCGCAAGGATGTGGTGGTGTACGATTCCGAATCGCATGCCTGCATACTGGATGGTCTGCGGCTTCACATCGGAAAACGGTTTGTATTTCCACACAACGATATCGAAAATCTGAGAAAACAACTGGAACGTGCCACAAGGCTTGCGGACGAACAGGATGGTGGCATCCTGGTTATTACGGAAGGTGTATTTGGCATGGCAGGCGACCTGGGACGATTGGATGAAATTGTAAAGCTAAAAAAAGAGTTTACCTTCAGGCTCCTGATTGATGACGCTCATGGGTTTGGCACCATGGGTGAAACAGGCTCGGGTACAGGTGAGTATTTTGGTGTGCAGGACCAGGTGGATATTTATTTCTCGACATTTGCAAAAAGCATGGCAGGAATCGGTGCATTTGTTGCTTCAGAAAAAGAAATTGTAGATTCATTGCGATTCAATATGCGGTCCCAGATATTCGCCAAGTCATTGCCTATGCCAATGGTTATCGGGGCATTGAAACGGCTGGAGATCATTCAAACACAACCGGCTATCAAAGAAAACCTGTGGAAAATCACCCGGGCTTTGCAGGATGGATTACGGGAAGACGGCTTTGATATCGGACATACACAATCGCCTGTAACCCCTGTTTATTTCAATGGTACTGTGGGCGAAGGAACCAATATCGTTGTCGACTTACGCGAAAATTTTAATATCTTTTGCTCCATAGTGGCCTATCCGGTAGTACCCAAAGGGGTTTTGATGTTACGCCTGATACCAACCGCCTCACATACCCTGGAGGATGTAAAAGAAACCATCGCTGCATTTAAGCAAATCAAGGCAAATTTAGCACTGGGAAAATATAGCAAGACCGAAATGCAGGACATGAAAATAGGGTAAAAATGATACGGGAACAAAAATATCAGTTGCAATGCGTTGCCTGTGGTCATATTACTCATGATTTTGGAGTATGGTTTGAGCAAAATCAGGTATGTCCGGAATGTGGAAGCAAACATTCAGAGGTTTGGTATCATACCGACTACCGGGAATTACCGGAGCTTATGAAAGGCAACGTGGAAAGCTTCTGGCAGTATTTCCCGTTTCTACCGCTTACCGACAAATCCAATATTATTACTTGTACCGAAGGAGGCATACCGGTAGAACGCTGGAGCTTCCTGGAAGAATTTGCCCGGAACAAATACAACTTAAATATCCAGGTTCATGTCTATCGCAATGATTTAAACGGAGGAACAGGTACTTTCAAGGATGTATCTGCTTCCCTGGCAGCAAGTATATTCAAAGAATACGGCATCAAGCAATACTGTGTGGCATCTACCGGGAATGCCGCCACATCGTATGCCAAGTATCTGTCCATTGCCGGTGTAAACTGTTCGGTCTTTTTGCCCGGGAATGTGCTAAAGGCTTCCGAAGCATTTATCAGTGCTTATGGGCAACAGGTCTTCAGGGTAAAAGGAGATTACTCCAAGGCAAAGGTAATTGCAGCAGGATATTCGAATAAACACCATATCCTTATGTCCAACGGGAACATTGATCCGATCCGAGTGGAAGCTAAGAAAACCATGGTTTTTGAATGGTTGCGCCAGATGGGAAAAATGCCCGATGTCTATATCCAGGCAGTAAGCGGTGGAACGGGACCTATAGCTATTAACAAAGGAGTGCGGGAAATCACATCCATCTATCCGGATATAAAAAACCCAAGGTTTATACTGATACAACCCGACAAATGCGACCCCATGGTGCAAGCCTGGGAAAAAGCTGAAAAAGAGCATTTCCCTGCATGCTTTGAAAACGACTACCCAACGATAGAAAATCCGGATACTGAAATACCAACCTTAGCCACCGGCCACCCTGCCACCTATCCGATCATCGCCCGGTTAGTAAAAGAAGTGAATGGTAATTTTGTACGGATTGCAGAAGCAGATATTGCCGCTTTTGCCCGCCTGGTTGCTTTTGAAAGCAAAGTAATGCTGGGACCCGCATCTGCAGTCTGCATTGCAGGATTCTTTGAATCATTGAAGAAAGGCCTGGTAAAAGAAGGCGAGTCCGTTCTGTTGAATGTGGGCGAAGGTGTAAGGCGCGCACCTGAGTTTGTCGACAAGATGAGTTATACTACCAAAGAAGTGGATCAGGTAGACCAATGCAACCCGCACACCATGGAATCCTACCGGAAACAGTTGTGGGATGCAGTCACAAATTAATCCTCATGGCAAAATTCGAAAACAAAACAGTCTGGATTACAGGTGCTTCCTCAGGAATCGGGGAAGCCTGTGCCTATCTGTTTGCACAGGAAAAGGCAAACCTTATCCTCACAGCCTCCGGGAAAGAAGCATTGGTCAAAACTCAGGAGAAATGCATGGAGATGGGTGCAACCTGTCACATACTTCCATATGATTTATCGTATCTGGAGGGAATCCCAACGCTGGTGGAAAATGCTTTAGCATGCTTTGGCAGGATTGATATTTTATTTAATAATGCCGGGATTAGCCAACGGGGACTGTCGGGGGATACCTTGTTTGAAGTTGATAAAAAGATTATGGATATTAACTTCTTTGCGCCGGTGCTACTCGCAAAGCTAGTCTTGCACGGAATGTTGAAGAATCAGGGAGGAACCATTGCTGTTACATCCAGCATTGCCGGAAAGTTCGGATTCCCTTTACGCTCGACGTACAGTGCTTCAAAGCATGCCTTGTACGGCTACTTCGAAACACTCCAGGCAGAGTATTACGACCGGAACATCCGGGTAGTCATGATTTGTCCGGGCAGGGTAAATACCAATATCTCAGTGAATGCCCTTGGACAGGATGGAACGAAACATGGAGTACTGGACAATGGCCAGGCAACAGGGATATCGGCTGAACAAGCGGCTAAAAAAATAGTACAGGCCATTTACAAACAGAAACCTGAAGTTTTAGTGGGAGGAAAAGAACTGGTCATGGTAATCATCAAAAGGCTGTTTCCGGCATTGGCAGGAAGACTGGTCCGAAAATTAAACCCGATGTAAAATGGATAAATATATCATTAGCGGCATACAACAAATAGGTATAGGGGTGGAAGATTTCACGACTGCCTTGAAATACTACATCGACATTTTCCAAATGGATGTTAAGATCCTGGAAGATGATACGGTTGCCGAGCTTATGCTTCCGTACACCGGCAATAAGCCACAGAAAAGGCATGCAGGTATCGTAATCAACATGCAGGGAGGCAGTGGGTTTGAAATCTGGCAGTATTCGGAACGTACCCCCCGGAAGATTGGATTTGAAATACAGGTCGGTGACCTGGGGATTTGTGTGACCAAGATGAAAAGCAGGAATGTCAGGCAAACCTATCAGGAGTTATCCGCGAAAGCGAATGTCAGGATTCTTGGAGGGCTGAGTACTTATATTGATGGAACGGACACATTTTACCTGGAAGATCCCTTCGGAAATACATTTCAGGTTGTCCAGGATGAGTCGGTCTTCAGGGAAGAACATCGTTCATCTGGCGGACCGGTAGGAGCTGTAATAGGCGTCCGGGAGATTGACCGTTCGCTACCGATGTACAGGGAGATACTTGGATATGATAAGGTGGTAGCCGATGTTACAGGAGTATTTGAAGACCTATCCGTATTACACTCAGGGAATCAGCAATACAGAAGGGTATTGCTGACGCATTCTGCTCCCCGCACAGGCAATTTCAGCCACCTTTTCGGATATTCGTCCATTGAGCTCATTCAAGCGATTGAACGCGAGCCAAACAAGCTGTACGAAGGACGCTTCTGGGGTGATCCCGGATTTATCCAGATTTGTTTTGATGTCCGGAACATGAATGCTTTAAAGGCAAAATGCGAACAAATGGGTTTCCCTTTTACAGTTGACAGTTCGGTAAAACACAATGAGGTAAATTCATTCGACATGGGTGAAGCTTCCGGGCATTTCACCTATATTGAAGATGTGGATGGCACACTGATTGAATTTGTAGAAACCCACAAGATCCCCCTGATAAAAAAGCTGGGCATAAACCTGAATCTTCGCAGCTTCAATCCACAAAAACCGTTACCGGACTGGATGCTAAAAGCATTATGTTTCGGACGGGTGAAACCGGAAGATTTAACCTGACCCATATCATGAAATCGTTAAATAAGAAAACCCCGATAATCGTTCAATTATCGGGGTTTTTCATTTAACAGGACGAATATATGCCTGAAAAGCGTGATGTCTGATTTCTTTTAAAAAACAATGTAGTAATCTGTACAAGATTCATACGTATTGCTATAAATATTATCGATCTGATTCACCGTATAACCCGATCGTTGTACCACTTCTGCACTCCAGTAACCGGCAGGGATATCATAGGTGACTTTTGATTTAGCCCCCATAATTTGTTGGAATTTATCATTGATATACAAATCATACGGATCACTTGAACCGTTAGTAAACTCCATTCTGAAGGTATGATCCTGTTCACAGGTTGGTGCGGAGGTGGTTTTACACCCGATAAAAAGGAAAACGACAAACAAACTGATTATTAACTTCTTCATACAAATCTATTCTTTAAATGAATACTCATATTTTTTATACAAAGGTCGTTGATTTTAACTTTAATGAAGTTACATAATTAAAGGTATAAGTTACATAATTCACAGTTCGGTACTGGCATCCTGTCCAGGACAGCATGTAAATGCGGACTGTCAGAAATAAAAAAAAAGTCCCGACAATCGTTAGATTATCGGGACTTTTCGTGCGGCTGAAGGGACTCGAACCCCCACGCCTCTCGGCACCAGATCCTAAGTCTGGCGCGGCTACCAATTACGCCACAGCCGCATACAGTGCGTATTTCGAGTGCAAAGATACATTCTTTTTTGAAATTGGCAAACTTAAATCAAAGATTGGCATTTAAAAGTTTGCAGGTTGATAAGAAGTTTGAACGGTTTGTCTAGTTTGTAGTTTGATAGCTTGCTGGTTAGACATTATATACGACATACTATAAGGTTATAAAAAAGTTCAACGAACAAACCTGTTAACCCAAAACATGAAACACAGAACGCGGAACGCAGAATAGTTTTACTGTCTTAGCGTCTTTGCAGCCATTAGCTTTGGATTGATCAAAGTCTCATCGAGGAATTCTACATGCGAAGCACGGATCGGATTAATATCAATACCACCGCGCCTGGTATACATGGCAGCCACCATCAGCGATTCAGGATTAAATATTTCGTGGAACCTTTTGTAAATCATTTCCACCACTTCTTCATGGAAATGGTTTTCCTTGCGGAATGAGACAAGATATTCCATAATCGAACTCAATTCAACAGCATGCTTAGTGGACATTTGAACAAACAAATCCCCCCAGTCAGGTTGGTTCGTTACACGGCAATTGGAACGTAACATGTCGGTACGAAACAGATAGGTATGTTGTTTATCTGTCAGCTTACTGGTAAGTAATTCAGGGGATTCCGTAAAATGTGTAAAGGAAATTGCTTCTTGTTTCCTTATAGGAACCTGGCTGCATAATTCAGCTTGGGTAAATGCAGGAAATGGATGTCGTATTTCACATAGGGAATCGAACAGGGAAACATACACCTGTGTCTCCAACAGGATACTTAAATCATGTGAAATAATTACCCCAACACGTTCTTCTGCCAGAACAACTGTCTTCCCAAAATGATCCATATTGAATGAATTGAGATAGACCTTCAGGGATTTTGATTCAACCAGGTATTTGCTGTCTGCCTGATAAACCAATTTCATCACCCTTGATACAGGCAATCCGTTTTCAGTAAGGAAAGACACTTCATAGCAATTCCAGACATCAAACCCTACAAAGGGCAGCTGATTATCATCAATCCCGTAATGCACCCTGTTTTCGTACCTTGGGATACGAAACAAGAGTGAAGAGTCATACTTTTCAGGAGTTTTTACTAATTTTCCAAGGGCAGTATCGTGGATATCGAATAACTTCATTGATTGATTGGTTAATTAGTTGAGTAGTTAATTCGTTAATTGGGTGAATAGTTTATTGGTTAATTGGTTTATAAAGGACGGAGTATTCTTTATTTAAACAAGAATAATTTTCAAACACTATCCTAACCAATTAACTATTCAACCTCCCGATAGCTATCGGGACAACTAAATTTATGCTTTCCTAATATACGGGTTGCATTTTTTGCTTAACCATTCACGTTCATATTCATTCAACTTTGGAGCAATGGTATCATAAACCCGTTGGTGATACTCATTCAGCCATTCAATTTCAGTATTGCTCAACAAATCAAAGTTGA
>Ga0302286_10000888_pt1 | contig 23219 bp, 18 predicted proteins | sample III_Fen_E2_3_FD_198765 | JGI IMG/M metagenome (GOLD analysis project Ga0302286, IMG submission 198765) | Peat permafrost microbial communities from Stordalen Mire near Abisko, Sweden - III_Fen_E2_3 | ecosystem: Environmental > Terrestrial > Soil > Wetlands > Permafrost | place: Sweden: Abisko...
TCGCTGCCCACCAAAATCGAAGCAACAATCTTCCCATGCGACCCCTCGGCTGGCTTTCGCCTCGTGAGTTCCTTCGCAACCACACTGTCCAACATGTTTGACAAACCTACATTTCCTCAATCTTTCTCTCAATAGTGTTTTCAATGCTTAATTAATAATGATGAAAACATGCCTGTGATTTTCAAAGAATGTGATCACGATTATGCGGATAAATACGAACGATCTTCAGTTCATGGTATTCTAGTAATAACAGAGAAATTCATCAATGATTACCATTAGTTGATTGACTAAAATGATTCGGGGCTACAAAATAATATCAACAGTGAAACATTTTCTGCCTCCGCCGACAGTCCTACCATTACATCACGCATCATTGCAATCGCAGATGCTTATGATGCGATGAGTACCGACAGACCCTATCGAACTGTAAAACCATATGAACAATGTGTCACTGAAATCGCGGCTTGCTCCGGAACACAGTTAGATCAAGAATGGGCTGAAGTGTTTTTAGAACTTGCAGGCACCGGAAGCTTTTAACAGAAAACACGTAGGATATTTCGCTACGTGTTTTTTTCTTTGAAGCATTATAATTCCGTCTGTTTTTAGCCATGCTTGCCGGTATCCACATTCCTTTGCTCAGCAAATATTGTGCAGGCCTCCGTGAAGGCATGAAAAAGTGGAGCGCCTTCCTTCATCCGTTCAGGATGCCATTGTACGCCTAACACAAATGGTTTGCCTGCATCATAGATTGCTTCGATTACCCCATCAGCAGCGCGGCCACAGATGGTCAGTTTCGATGCCAGAGCTTTAATCGCCTGATGATGAAAAGAATTAACACCAATGACCGTATCACCGAAGATATCGCGAAATGGGGTACCTTCATCCAACGTTATGGTATGCGATGCATAACGCGAAGGGGCTGTTTGTGTATGCAGGATTGCACGCCCCCCATCCGGGGCAACATACTGGCTAGGCAGATCCTGATAGAGAGTTCCACCCAGCGCTACATTGAGCGTCTGTAAGCCCCTGCAAATGGCTAGAATAGGCATAGAACGCTGATACGCGACATCGATCAGCTTCATTTCCAACTGATCGCGAATGGGATTCACCATGTCCAGCCCAGCGGCTGGAGATTCGCCAAAAAGCATGGGGTCTACATCATTACCGCCAGACAGCATAATACCGTCCAGTTGATTTAAACATAACGCGATGTGTTCATCATCCATATCGATGCTCAGCATCACGGGGATAGCCCCTGCGTCCAATAAACTGGTCATATAGGAACGGATAATATATTGTTTGCTTTCATCCTTCTCAATGCTACCGGAAATGCCAATAATGGGCATCGTCTTCATTCCTAGTCCTCCTCTGGGGTACACGGTTATATATTCTTCCTGGTTCGGCGAAAATCCTGCCCACGCTTCATTGTGTTAAAATGAAGGAAAGAGGAGTAGGTGCTCAGAAAGAATAGAGGATAGAACAACAAGCATTTCAAAAGATATCCATTTGCTTATCGAAATATTTTTGATATACTCGACATTCCATGAAAATGGAGCCTGCCGATGCAATTGCATGGCAGGCTCCGTTTTATGATGATTTTCGGGAATTAACACTCTTTATAACGTCCGATTTGCATTAGGTAGTTCGATTCATATAAGCTTTGCTCAAGCGCTCTTGATCTCCAACCACATTGCATTGTAAATCTGGATGAAGTCCTGAATGTCGTTGAAAAACTCACAGCGGTCAATGATGTCCTGTGTTGGATTCATGGTGAGGTTATTCTTATAGGTATCGCCCATTAGATCAATAGCACCGGTGTTGGGGGAGGAATACCAGATCTCCTCACAGTTAATCTTAGCAATATCCGGGCGACTCATGAAGTCGATAAACTTCTCGGCGTTGGCTTTATTCTTGGCTTCTTTGGGAATTACCATGCCATCCACCCAGATGTTGCTGCCTTCTTTTGGTACCACATAGGCAAGATCAGGGTTTAGATCAATGGCGTACTGTGCGTCGCCACTCCACACCAGTGCCAGCGCAGCTTCTCCGGAGACCATCTTGTCTTTGGTTTCATCCACCTGATATGCCTTTACAATGCCATCCTTCTTCTGCTTGATTAAGAGCTGCTTCGCAGCGTTGAGCTGGAGCGGATCGCGCGTGTTCATTGAATAACCAAGATATTTAAGCGTAACACCAAGGCAATCACGTATAGAATCGATCATGAATACGTTGTTTCGATACTTTGTATCAAATAGAATGCCCCAGCTGTCCACGGGTTCGGTCACCATGGTTTTATTATACAGAATGCCGACGGTACCCCACATATAGGGAACACTGTATTCGCCGGTTGGATCATAGGTCGGTTTCACAAAATTCTTGTCGATATACTGAAAATTGGGCACATTGTTAAAGTCAATCGGTGCAAGCAAGTTCTCGGAGACCATGCGCTCAATGCAGTAATCTGAGGGGAACACCACATCAAACGAAGAAGGCGAGTTACGAACCTTCACCAGCATATCCTCGTTGGTGGTAAAGTTCATCATGTTGACAGTGATTCCGGTTTCCTGAGTAAATTTATCCAGAGCATCCTGGCTGATATAATCTTCCCAGTTATAAACGTTCACAACTTCCTCGGCGAGGCTTGCCAAAGGCAGGCATATCACAAGCAGTAGGAGCAGTATACAGGTCAGGCTTTTGCGCATAATAGTTGTCCCTCCATATTTTCAGAATGGTAGGATAAACGCTTGTGCATTTACCCTTATGCTTTCGCGGTATTGCTGGCGCGGCGATTGACGATGAGCAGCAACACCAACAATGCCAGAAACATCAGCGCACTGAGCGCGTTGAGCGTCGGCTCTATACCAATGCGAGCCTTGGAATAGATCAAAGTTGACAAGTTTTGTACCATGGGGCTTGTGGTAAAGTAGCTAATGACAAAATCATCCAGGGAAAGAGTAAAGGCAAGCAGGAAGCCAGTAATGACGCCGGCACTGATCTCAGGAAGAATCACATGTAGAAGCGCATAAGATGGTGAGGCGCCGAGATCCAATGCCGCTTCATAGGTATGTTTGTTCATCTGCTTTAGTTTGGGTAATACAGACAGGATCACATAAGGGGTATTGAACGTAATATGTGCTAAAAGCATCGTCATATATCCGCGCTCGATCTTGCTGAACGTAAACAGAATCATAAGCGATATACCGGTCACGATATCCGGCATGGTCATGGGCAGGTTAGTCATGGTCATCATGATAGATTGCGGGCGCTTACGCATAGCATGGATACCGATCGCAGCAAGCGTTCCAAGGATGGTTGCCGCAATGGCTGCGATTACCGCAATCGATAACGTCACATACAACGCTTTCATGATAGCCTGATCTTTTAAAAGCTCCGCATACCAACGAAAAGAAAAGCCTTCCCATTTGGCACGACTTTTGCCAGCGTTAAAGCTCTGTACAATCAGAACCACAATAGGCGTATATAGAAATAGCAAAATCAGGGCAAGGTAGGATCGTTTCGCCATCTTTCTCACACGATTCCGCCTCCTTCACCTTCTGGGTCAGCCTTGCGCAGAATACTCAGGCTGATCAGAATCAGAACCATCATAATCAAACTCAGCGCGCTGCCAACATTCCAGTTTCCTTCAGTCAGAAAACGGTTCTCGATTAAATCGCCAAACATCATAGTGTTGCCACCGCCCAAGATTCGAGGGATAAAAAACGTCGTAACCGAAGGCATAAAAACCATGGTGATGCCGGATATTACTCCCGGAATGCTCAGAGGCGCAGTAACTCGCCAAAAGGTATGCAGCCGGTTCGCACCCAGATCCTGTGCTGCCTCCAGCAACTTCCCATCCATTTTTGTGAGCGATGTATAGATCGGAAATACCATAAAGGGCAAGAAGTTATACACCATTCCAAGAAGCACGGCGCCATCGTTATACATGAGTTGTGCGCTGTGGAACCCCAGTGTTTTGAGAAGGGTATTGATCAGCCCCTGATCTTCCAATAAAGTCATCCATGCGACCGTACGCAACAGGAAGTTCATCCACATGGGAATGATAAACAGCACCACAAGCGTAGAGCCCAGCTTAATTTCGCGGTCGGCCATAAAATATGCGGCGGGGTATCCAAGAGCAAGGCAGATCGCCGTGCATAGCAATGCCATCCAAAGTGAATACACCAGTATATCAATGTTGACTGTTCCGGGTTGAATGAGCACCGAATACTGAGGCCCCATTTGCGCATAAATCTGGTTGACGGAATAGTTGCTATCCCAGAAGTTTTTAAAGTTATCCAGCGTAAAGGCGCCAGTGGTGTCTGTAAAAGAATAGTATGCGATCAGCAGTACCGGCACAACCGTGAAGAGTACCATCCACAGCGTATAAGGTGAAGCAAAGAATGATCGTTTAATTCCGTTGGAGCGTTTGACAGACAGAATGCCCAACACGATAAAGCCCACAAGCCCTCCGACGAAAACCCAGACCAACCACGAAGGAATGCTCAGGTTCTGGCTCATTCCTCCTCGTCGCCTCCTTCGGACTCGGTGATAAGCATGGGCTTCATAATATGGATGTTGTACGGCACAATGTTGATGCCGACGCGGGAGCCTTGCGGCTGCATCACGGTGGAGTGAACCTTGAATGCGGTTTCGCCAACATCGATCATCATTTCATAATGCACGCCTTTAAACAGAACACTTTGCACAAGGCCGCTGATCTGTCCGATGTCTTCGCCGACAATCATGATATCCTCTGGGCGCACAACCACATCCACAGGCTGGTCTTCCCCAAAGCCTGAATCTACGCAGGGAAAATCAAATCCGGAGAAGCGTACCAATTCATCGTGCACCATGGTACCGCGCATAATGTTGCTTTCGCCAATAAAATCTGCTACAAACGCGTTGGCAGGTTCATCATATACACTTTTAGGGTCGCCTATCTGGAGAATACGGCCGTCGCGCATTACAACGACGGTATCGCTCATGGTCAGCGCTTCCTCCTGATCATGTGTCACATACAGGAATGTGATCCCCAGCGCCTGCTGCATGCGTTTGAGTTCCAATTGCATGTCTTTGCGCAGTTTCAAATCCAGCGCGCCCAACGGTTCGTCCAACAAAAGTACTTGTGGCTCGTTCACCAGCGCGCGGGCGATGGCTACGCGTTGCTGCTGACCGCCTGAAAGTTGATCAACGCCGCGTTTACCATAGCCTTGCATGTTCACCAGTTCTAGCATCTTTTCCACACGGTGCTTAATCTCGTCATGCGACATTTTGGCAATCTTCAAACCGAAAGCAATATTATCATAAACGTTCAGATGGGGGAACAGCGCATATTTCTGAAAGATTGTATTCACCTTGCGCTTATAGGGAGGGAAGTCAACAATGTTTTTGCCTTCAAAAAGCAGCGTACCCGAGGTGGGATATTCAAACCCGCCGATGATACGCAGGGTTGTTGTTTTTCCACATCCGCTAGGCCCAAGGAGCGTTACGAATTCTTTTTTTCGGATATATAGGTTGATATCCTCCAAAACAGTCGTTCCGTCAAAATCCTTGTAAATGTGTTGGAGGTCGATCAGGTGCTCTTTCTCAACCATGGGAAGCGCTCCTTTACATGATCTTCGCCTGTGTGGCGTTATTGCGATTCCAGTTTCCATAGCGCTATCAATGTGTGCAATTCAGATCCGTTTTTATAGGCAAATGTACATGCGATTCCACGTGATCGCTTGAAAAGGTGAGTTTAAAAACTGGGTGGCGTGCTTACCCATAACACTTTGGCTTTGGTTTTCCCAGAGTTACGCAAGGAGTGTGGCGTTGCGGGATGAATGCAGAAGCTGCCGCCGGTCTTAACAACATATTCCTTTTTTCCGGCACATAGTGTGATTCGCCCTGCAAGCACATACCCGAATTCTTCACCTTCATGTGGTGGCATAACGCTTGTTTCACCATCCGGCTCCAGTTCTAAAAGAATCGGTTCCATACTGTTTTTCTGCGCGGTTGGCACCAACCATGTGATTTTACCATGGTGCTCTTCATCATCCGGTTTTTCAAAGAGATCGGCAGAGGAAAAGACGACTTTTTCTTTGCTGTCATCCGTAAAAAAGGATTGCAGATTGCTGCCAAGACACTCCAACATATCCACCAGTGTAGCGATGGAAGGCGAAGCAAGATCGCGTTCTACTTGTGAAATAAACCCTTTGCTCAGTTCACAACGGTCTGCGAGTTCCTCTTGCGTGAGATTTCTTTGAATCCGCAGTTCTCGAAGTTTCTCTCCAATTTGCACTTGCTCTGCCTCCATTCCGGTGTTGATAAGAAGTAGAAAAGTTTAGTTTTGCTAAACTTTGAAACAGACAGTATTAAACCACAAAGCTATAGGCATGTCAATAGTTTTACATAAAAATAACGCGCACTCTGTGCGAGGCGCGATATCGTTGAAACCAGCTAATTTTATGGGTTTTAGGCTAGTTTGGCTAGCTCCGATTCAACCAGTTCCTTAGTGGCATAGTTCAGAGGAGAAAAGCGGCCTTCCAAAGCGGTCTCCAGCTTCAGTTTTGCTGCTTCCCGGTCTCCTGCTTCGAGATCATATCGGGACAAGAAATATAGTGTATCGATCTGGCTGCGTTTGATTGCAATCGCCTTCTCGAAATACTCGCGAGCCTTTGCTTTATCTCCCACTAAGCGGAAATAGGTTTGTGCCATATTATCCAGCGAAATGGGGTCTTCATCGTCATATTCCAAAGCTGCCTGATTGAAGGTCAACGCCTTTTCCGTGTCGCCTGCCTCAATATAAAGGTAACCAAGCGTTTCAAAAATGATGCCGCTAGGCTCTTTGGCATGCAGACGTTCCAAAAGCTCTACCCCTTTCTGAGGTTCTCCAAGCTTATAAACACATACGGCGTAGTTTACATAAAGCTGTTTTCTGGTGTCATCGGTCAGTGCAGGATTTTTTTGGTTCTTTACCAGCAGTTCACGCGCTTTCTGAAATTCGCCATCACGAATTAACAGCACGGAATAGCTCAGCAGGTAACGGGGCTCGGCAAGCCCGGCTTCTATTGCTTCTTCGTAGAGCTTTTTAGCCTCGGCTGCGTTGCCGCTACTCAGCTTTTTCGCTGCCAAACGAGCTTTGAAGGATGCGATCAGGTTCATGACATGCCCTCCTATGCTTTTGCGTCGCTCGCGATTTTTCGACGCAGGCGCGCATATCGGTATTGTAACGCATTTCGGTTGGATTGTACAGTCTCGCTTTCTGTAATGCTGGGTTCTGAAAGTAGCAACAGCGCCTGCCTGGTGTACACAAGCGCTTGTTCGGGGTCACTCAGTTGGTGTTCATAAATCTTAGCTAACCCTTCACAGGCAGATACAGGGTCGTCACCGCGCGTGAGCATGGCAGCGTAGAGCTTGATCGCAGCGTCAGTACGACCACCCCGTTTCTCTTGTGCAGCTAAAGCAGAGAACGCACTTGCGCGCTGCTGACCATGCGCGGCAAGGCGATAGCACTTTTTTGCTTTACAGACTTGTCCATGTTTCTCCATGGCTTTTGCTATTGCGAACAGATCTATGGGCTCATTGGCAATATCAGGCCTATCGTATAGTTTGCATAAAAAGAAAAACAGCTGCGCCAGACTGACTACATCCTGACGGTTATGCTCAAGAATCTTTTCAATCGGGCTAAAATCGCCATTCTTCAAATATTTGAAATAGGTTTGCGGAACCAACTCACCGGGCAGGTCGTCTTCGCGGGATACACCCAGCACAGCTTGCTCAAGCCTTTGCAGTGTGCATTTCCCCAAACGGAGCTTCCATACTCGCCTTGCGGCATGCAATACATCCGCATGCAGTTCACTGGGATGAATGTCTTTCATCCGGTTCATCAAGAATCGATTTTGAAGCAGGGGGATATCAAATGTTCGTCCGTTGAACGTCACCAGAACAGGAAACCGCTGCATGAACTTTTCTATTTCCTTTAACAATACAGATTCTTCCGGATAATCGCGCATTAAAAACTGCTCTACCACAAAATGATCACCGGAAATATATCCCAATCCAACCTCAAATGCGATTGTGCCCGCCCCGCCGGAAAGCCCCGTGGTTTCAGTATCCAAAAACAGCATATCGGATGGCTTGATATTTTTCGGAAATTGGAGAGGATAGATTTCACCTAAGATTTGTGGGCTCATATGACGGAAATCGCAAAAAGAAGAGATAGGAAAACGATCACTCCGATGATAGCAGCTTTGGGTTTCCGACGGCACAGGTTGGCGATCCGTTTGCTTAACCTGCGTTTTTGTTGCAGAGTCGATCATGCGGAGCTTGTCCATCAAGCCTGGCATGCTTCGATCAACTCCTTCAGGATTCGCTTGGCATATCCTTTGCCGTTTTCTCCAACTTCACTTTCAGGTCCAACACAGCTAGGGCAGCCGTTTTCACACGGGCAGTTCTCTACAATACTTAACGCGTGTTCCAAAAGTAGTTCCTGCATGTCATATGCCTTTTCGCTCAGACCGATACCGCCCGGATACTGGTCATATAAAAATAGCGTTGGCAAATCGGTTTCCGGCGCTTTAACCTGATAAATCACCTTGATATCGCGCGGTGCGCACATGAGATAGATAGGTGCGACAATGCACATCAGATTGGTGATTCCCATAAGCGCGCCTTGTAAATCATCATTTGTGTATTTATCGGATATACTTTTTGGCACGGTCCACCACATGCCCACGGTGTGCATGTCTGTTTCGGGAACACGCACAGGGCCAAAGCCAAGGTTCTCGTGCGTATCCAGTTTCATTTTTTTGAATATTTTAACAATGGTGGTTACTTTCAGTTCTCCAAGCGTTACACCCACATTGTTCCTGAGCACTTTTTCTTTAAGCTCGTCTAGTACGGCAAGGCTGACATTTAAATCGGCATCAGTATAATAATCCACATCCACAGCACGGATGAACGCTTTACATGTGTCATAATCGAGCTTTTCAACCTGATACTGCTTCGCTTCGTGCATATAAATAGCGTTTTCATGCAAGAGCATGGGTACCGTATAACGATCCATTTCACCAATCACACGATGGTGAGCCGGATTGGAAATATCAATGATGATGAAGTTTTCCGCAGACGCAGAGCGCAAACTAACCTCACTGGCAGGAAAGTCTTCAGCAGACCAATGGTAGCGACCCCCGACATGACGAAGGATACCCGACTCGGTGAGAAAATCCAAAAACTGTGCGGTATCAGGCACATTGCCAAAGCTCTCGCCATCTTCAAAAGGCAGTTCATAAGCCGCACACTTGACATGAGACAGGAGAACATACAGGTTGTTGGGGGAGAGCAGCGCATGTTCCGGCGATTGGGCAAGAAAGTACTCCGGATGGTTGACGATATACTGATCGATAGCCGCGGAAGATGCGATGAGCACTGTGAGTGCCGTATCCTTGCGGCGACCTGCGCGACCCGCCTGTTGCCATGTGCTGGCGATGGTCCCGGGATAGCCGCACAACACGCATGCGGTTAAGGAACCTATATCAATCCCCAACTCCAGTGCATTCGTAGAAATCACCATGTCAATTTCCCCAGAGCGCAAACCGCGTTCAATCTCACGTCGTTCGCTGGGCAAATAGCCTCCCCGGTAACCGCGAACCCTACCGGAAAAGCCGTAGGGGTCGCGTGCCTGCTCTTTCATATACCGTGTAATCACTTCCACCTGCAACCGGCTCTTGGCAAACACAATGGTCGGGATGGCGTTGGCAAGCAGAGTGCCGGCAATTTCCCGTGTTTCATTAACCACCCCGCGACGGATGCCCAACTGGCGGTTAACAACAGGCGGGTTGTAGAAAACAAAATGTCTTTCGCCCATCGGTGCGCCATTATTGTCGATTTTGCAGATGTCACGACCCGTCAGAATCTTTGCCAGTTCATCAGGGTTGGCGATCGTGGCGCTGCAAAGGATAAACTTTGGCTTGCTACCATAAAATTCACAAAGCCGCACAAGCCGACGTAAAACGTTGGCAAGATTGCTGCCAAACACACCGCGATAGGTGTGGATTTCGTCGATTACAATATACTGCAAATTTTCAAACAGCTTCACCCATTTGGTATGATTGGGCAGAATGTTGGAATGCAGCATATCAGGGTTAGTGACCACAATGTGCCCTGCCTGACGTATGGCTTTGCGTGCTGCGCCCTGCGTATCGCCATCGTAAGTGTATGCCTTCACATCCACGCCCAGTGCTTCAATCAGTTCGTAGAGCTCACTGGCCTGATCAGCAGATAGCGCCTTGGTGGGGAAGAGGTACAGAGCGCGTGCGTCAGGATTTTTCAAGATGGCTGATAGCACCGGCAGATTATAACACATGGTTTTTCCGCTGGCCGTAGGGGTAACCACTACAAAATCCTTACCCTCGGAGGCAGCCTGAAAGCTTTCCGCCTGATGGGTATACAGGCGATGAATGCCACGTTGATGAAGCACATCACGGATTTTTATGTCTAATGAAGACGGAAAATCCACATACTTTCCCTCCGAAGCGGGCAAGGTGGTCCACGATGTGACGTTCTCCATAAAAGCAGGGTCGCTATGGAGTTTTTGAATCAGCTGATCTACGTTCACAGGAGCCTCCGTAACTGCCAAAAGCCGCGTCACCGCGGCTTTGGCTTTTGAATGGATCAGGCTTGCTCGGGGGATGCCTCCACTGGGGCAGAATTGAGCAAATTTTCTTTTGCAAAGGTGATTTTACCGTCCTCCACATTCAAACGAACAGAATCACCCAGAGAGATACGCCCTGTAATGATCTCCTCGCTCAATCCATCTTCCACAGTACGCTGGATGGTACGGCGCAATGGGCGTGCGCCATAGCTGGCATCGTAGCCCTGCGTGGCAAGAAGTTTAACAACCTCGTCATCATAGTTGAGTTTCATGCCACGTTCTGCCAGACGTTTGGATACGCTGCCCAGCATCAGCTTGGCAATTTGCTGGATATCTGCCGGTTCAAGCGCATGGAATACGATCAGGTCGTCCACACGGTTGATGAATTCCGGTCGGAACACATCTTTGACCTCAGCCATGATTCGTTCCTTCATCGCCTCATAATCACGTACGGTTTCCACGCTGCTGCCAAAGCCAAGCGAACGGGTACCGGTGATGCTGTGTGCACCGGCGTTGCTGGTCATCACGATAATCGTATTCTTAAAGTTGACCACACGGCCATCACTGTCGGTCAGCCGACCATCTTCAAGGATTTGAAGCAGAATGTTGAACACATCGGGATGCGCCTTTTCCACTTCGTCAAACAAAACAACGCTGTAAGGCTTTTGGCGAACCTTCTGGGTCAACTGGCCGCCCTCCTCATAGCCGACATAGCCTGGAGGTGAACCAACGAGACGGGAGACGGTAAACTTCTCCATGTATTCGCTCATGTCAATACGAATCATAGCGTTTTCATCGGCAAACATTGCTTCACCCAGTGCACGGCACAGTTCCGTTTTGCCAACGCCTGTGGGGCCAAGGAATATGAAAGATCCGATGGGACGCTTGGGATCCTGCAAACCGGCACGGGCGCGACGCAAAGCACGGCTTACAGCGCTGATTGCTTCATCCTGACCCACGACGCGCTGATGAAGAATTTCCTCCATATGAAGCAGGCGTTCGCTGTCAGCAGCGGTCATCTTCTTGACCGGTATGCCTGTCCAGCTAGCCACAATCTGGGCGATATCCTCTTCGGTTACGACGTCGTGGCTGCTGCTCTTGCGGCTTTCCCAAGCTGCCCGTCTTTCCGCAATCAGTTCACGCAATTTGCGCTCTTCATCACGTAAATTGGCGGCTTTTTCAAAGTCCTGATGAGCGATAGCCTCTTCCTTTTCATTTTTAAGTGCTTTCAGGCGTTCTTCCTGTTCCTTCACATCCGGTGGTGCCGTAAAGGAGCGCAGGCGTACACGGCTGGCAGCTTCATCCATCAAATCAATGGCTTTATCCGGTAAAAACCGATCACTGATATATCGATCGCTAAGGGAAACGGCGGCACTGAGCGCTTCATCCGTAATTTGAACCTTGTGATGCGCCTCATAGCGGTCGCGAAGACCCTTAAGGATTTCAAGCGCCTCATCAGTCGTGGGTTCGCCAACCTTCACAGGTTGGAAACGGCGTTCGAGCGCTGCATCTTTTTCGATGTTTTTACGGTACTCCTCGATGGTGGTAGCGCCAATGCACTGCAGTTCGCCGCGAGCAAGCGCCGGCTTCAGGATATTTGCAGCATCCATACTGCCTTCTGCTTTGCCTGCACCGATCAGAGTATGGAATTCATCGATAAACAAAATAACGTTGCCCTGCTTCTTGACTTCCTTGATGGTGTCCTTCAAACGTTCTTCAAACTCACCCCGGTATTTGCTGCCTGCAATCATGCTTCCCAAGTCAAGCGAGAGCAGTCGTTTTCCGGTTAAAGTCTCGGGTACTTTTCCGGCCACGATCAACTGGGCAAGTCCCTCAGCAACAGCGCTTTTGCCTACGCCTGGTTCGCCAATCAATACTGGGTTATTCTTGGTACGGCGGCTCAAAATCTGTACAATGCGTTCGATTTCGGCAGATCGACCAATTACCGGGTCAAGTTCTCCATCCTGTGCGGCTTTGGTGAGGTCGCGGCTATACTTATCCAGCACTGATTCGCCGTTGCCCTTTTTGGGTTCAGCAGACGATGGCTCATCGGAAGAAAAACCACCGTCGGGTTGATTGTTTTGCATCGCTTCCGTCAGGCTTCGGTTGAGGGCATCGATATCGACCCCCATTTCCCGAAGCAGGTTCACGGCAACGCCTTCGCCTTCGTGCAGCAAAGCGAGCCAAAAATGCTCGGTGCCTACGAAAGAGTGGTTGAGTTGCTTGCTTTCGGCAATGCTTCCCTCCAGTATTTTCTTGCTGCGGGGCGTAAGCTCCAACATGCCGCTGACAGGCGAATCCCCTTCGCCAACAAGTTCTCGAACTTTTGTCATGGTATTGTCATAGGTGACATTGCTGGGTAAGAGTTTTTCCAGCATCGGCCCGGGTTCCTTTAGCAGACCGAGCAGGATATGCTCTGTACCTACATAATGCTGCTTCAACGTCACTGCGGTTTGCTGTGCAAACGCAACAGCCTGCTGAGCGCGCTGGGTGAAACGACCAAAAATAGCCATGTTACTCCTCCTTAGGCTTCAACTTAGCCTGTATAACGACGCAACGTGCCTGATCGGTTGTGATCAGGGTAGCGTCTGAGTATTTGAATTTCTTTGCATGTGCGTCCTGCGCAACGGTAAGCAACTCGTCCACGGTCGAAAGTGGTACCGGCAATATACCGATAGCCGCGCCAAGGCGAAGATTGCTCCAATTTTCCATAAACTCACCGGAATCCATTTGTCTGGCATACAGAAGTGCGCCATAACTGCGCCATACGCCGTCTTCCAGCTCCAGCGTTTCCTTGTCACTGCGCTGCCGCAATGCATTTTCCATATCGATGAGCTGTTGCCCGACAGCCGTAACCGCTTCGATAATCTCGTTTTCTGTGCGGCCAAGCGTTACCTGATTGCTGACCTGATACAGGTCGCCCAACGCTTCGCTACCTTCACCATAGATGCCACGGATGGTCAGGCCAAGTTTGGCTACGGTTTGTGTTACGTTGCCCATCTGTTTGAAACGAGTAAGCATCGGCAGGTGCAGCATCAGAGAGGCGCGCATCCCTGTGCCGGTATTGGTGGGGCATGCGGTCAGGTAGCCCAGTTGCTTGTCAAAGGAAAAATCACATACGGAGGAGAGTTTGTCCTCCGCATCAAACGCCAACCCCGCTGCATCCGACAGAGCAAGACCTTTGAGCATCGCCTGAATTCGCAAATGATCTTCCTCGTTAACCATGACGCTTACATGACTGTCATCCCTTACGAGCGCTGCTCCGACATCGCTGTGCTGTAACAGATCGCGACTGATCAGATGCTGTTCCATCAAAGAGAGTTGATCCATTTTATTCATTTCCCGAAGCAGATACAAGGAAAAATGATCAGCCGCAGGGAAGATATCCAGCGCCTTTTTGGCTCGGTCTATGCATAGCTGTGCGTTAGTAGGGCTGTCGATGTTGGAAAAGGGTAAATCGTGATAATTGCGTGCCAAACGTACACGACTGGTAACCACAATCTGATCATTTTGCGCATTCATTGCGGCTTCACCTCTGCGTTCAGGTTCTCCATCAGCGAACGGATCTCATCACGGAGGCTTGCGGCCTCTTCAAAATTCTCTGCAAGCACGGCCTGATCCATTCTGGTTTTCAATACCTCAATGCACTGTTCAAGCTCGCGAGTCTGCTCATGCCCACGAGGAACGCGGCCTGCATGTTGGCTGCGACCATGCACGCGAAGCAAAAGCGGTTTGAGTTGATCGGAGAATACTTCATAACAATGGGCGCAACCAAGCTTGCCGCTATTTTGGAACTCTTCATAGGAAAGACCGCAAACATCACACTTCACAGTCTCCTCTTTAGGCTGCTTGGACAAGATGCTTAAAAGGGAAGAAAGGAAGCTCGACATATCCCCTTTGGCAAAGCTTTTTTCCATCTTTTCCACACAACCCTGACACAAATGTCGGGTGGTAGTTTCATTGCCGGTCATCACCGTGATGACAACGCTGGCGGAATTTTTCTGGCATTCTTCGCAGAGCATATGTAAGCTCCTTTCAGACATTGGCAATCTTGCTCTTGCGAGCAACTTCCAACAACATTGATTTGAGGATTCTGGCCCGGAGCGCTTCTTTCAAGGCTGCCGGTACAGGCAAGGTAAAGCAGGATTCACAAACAGCTGCTTTCATGATGGCGGCCTCATCGCAGGAGATTAAGCAACGCTCCTTCAACTGTGTGATCAGATGCTCCGATTCCAGCGAGGAAATGGAATCGCCTACCCGTTCATGCAGCAGATAAATCAGCTGTTCACTGGTATCCTGCTCCATACGGAAAATGCGGATATAGCCGCCACCTCCACGCCGACTTTCGATAATATAGCCGTGATCGGGCGTGAAGCGGGTCGCGAGAACGTAATTAATCTGCGAGGGTGCGCAATTAAAATATTGCGCAAGTTCATTGCGTTTCAGCTCGACCTCCTGCTCGTCCTGCGTGAGCATGGTCTTGATAAATTTCTCAATCGCATCGCTTAATCGCATTTATAAACCTCCCTCGTCAAAAAAATTGACCATCTTTGACCATCATATTCTAGCACGGGTTTTTCGAAAATGCAACAGCGATTCAATACTTCATAGAATGTTCATCGCAGCATGTGCCATCTGCACAAGCATAGTATAACCCATTTGCGAAGATTTGAAAACATTTGTTCGGTTCTAATTTCTGAACACGGAATGAATCAGCGCATTATTGAATAATGCCTGCGAATGACAAATTTCTTACGAAAGACTAGTTTTAGTCGATTGCGTTGATAAAAAGTTGAAACAGATTCGAAGTTTTTCGAGCAATCCAAATACTTTGTGAAAAAATTGATTTAACGATTGCCCATCAGACATCGGAGTAAGTTCTCTTTGCTACGCATATTCCGTTTCAACTTAAAAAGCACCTTACCACGAAGGTGCTTCATTGGAGGTTTGAGTTAACAATCCTGTTGAAAAATCCAAAGTATAATTGGCTATTTATGATGCAACCAGTGGCAGACGTACCATGAACGTGGTGCCAACACCTTCCTTGCTGCGTACAGTAAGCTTGCCTCCATGTGCTACCACAATGATGCGCGCAATGGATAAACCCAATCCATGACCGCTCGTTTGAGCCTTTCGTGCTTTGTCGCTGCGGTAGAAACGATCGAAAATGCGGGGGAGTTCCGCTGCTGAAATGCCCTGCCCCGTATCCTTCACGGATAAGGTACATTCTTTTCCATCGTTGTTCAGGCCAAGCGTAATTTTGCCACCGCTCGGCGTATACTTAATCGCATTATCCACAAGAATCCTCATTAACTGTTTGAGCATACCCTTATCGCCCTTCACGCTGCAATGCTGCAAAGGGGAAAGCTCAAACTCATGCGATGAGGAGAGCAGTTTTGCGTCACGGTATACAGCGCTCATAATTTCAGTGGGGTCAAAAACTTCCATCTCAAGCATCAATGTCTTTTTATCGTGTCTGGCTAGGAATAAAAGGCGCTCTACCAGTTCTTTCATAGAAGCTGTCTCCTGGGATATGGCGGTGATGCCCTCGTTCAAAACATCCTTGTCCGTTTTTCCCCATCGTTCCAGCATGCTGGCATAACCCTGTATCACCGCAATCGGTGTTCTCAGCTCATGCGATGCATCGCTGACAAACTGCTTCTGGCTGTTGTAACTGTGTTCAATTCGGTCAAGCATGCCATTGATCACGGCAGCCAAATCCTTGAGTTCATTTTTTGTCCCTGCGATGTTAATGCGATTACTCAGGTTATTGGCGCTGAGAGTGGCAGCTGCATCCGTCATATCGGCGATAGGCTTGAGCACCGTCTTATTCAATCTGTACTTATGCCGCAAAAAGTAAGTTACACGGAAGAGATCAAGGCATACCAATGTCCAAAAAAGAATCCAGTAGAGACGCAATACGTCCGTCAGAGAAAATGCAGTGACCAACCCACCGCGTACGGTATTGTGATACAGGAGCAGTTGCGCCCCTTTGGGTGTTTCCAGTTTCGTGAATGCTAACTTCACCTGTTGCATAAAGCCATCCAGCGTTTCAGGCAGCGGTTCTTCAAGAAGATAGGCTTCATTGACCGGTAACCTTGACAGCTGTTGATCTGTATAATGCAGAACGTTTGCCGGAGACATCGCAACAATCGCCTCTGTGGCAGAATCCACAACGGGAATCTGTGCAATACCAAAGGCAACCGTAAAAACAAACAAAGTGAATAGCGTGGTGCCAATCAACTGACCACTGTAATGCATGGCAATGCGCAATGTCAGTGAAAATCTGATGTTGCTAAACAGCATTCCAAACCAGTTTGCAACATAATTCGTCAGTCGTTTGATCCCTTTGCCTGTGGTTTCGGCACGGACGGTCGCACGCTCCGATGCCTTGCGCTCCGCCTCCTGACGGCGGGCATTATGCTCATTGTGTTTACGCTTCATAACGGAACATGTAGCCGACAGCTCGAATTGTGTGAATGGTTTTTACGTTATACTTATCGTCAATCTTTTGGCGAAGGTAACGGATGTACACATCCACAATATTCGTATCGCCCGCGAAATCATATCCCCAGACATTGGTGAGCAGTTCGTCGCGCGACACGGCGGTGTGCTCATGCTGCCACAGGTAATGTAAAAGGTCAAATTCCTTTTTGGTAAGTGCGATGGATTCGCCGCCGAAGCTTGTGCTATAGCTGGCTGGTTCAAGCTTCAACTGCCCGATATTCAGTACACCGCTGTTCTCGTTTCTGTCCAATCGATGCTTCTTGAGGCAAACCCGAATGCGTGCCAACAGTTCCTCAATAGCGAAAGGTTTGGTCATGTAATCGTCCGCACCCATATCCAATCCCATCACTTTGTCGCTGACATCATCTTTTGCGGTAAGCATGATAACGGGAATATCACTTTGCTGGCGCAGACGTCGACAGACCTCAATTCCGCTTAATTCCGGTAGCATCAGATCCAGAATCAATAAATCAGGTTGCCAGCTTTCACACATGGCAAGGCCGGAACGTCCGTCAAACGCTGTTTGCACTTCGTAACCCTCGTGCGTGAGTTCCAGCTCTACAAAACGGGCAATCTTCGCCTCGTCTTCAACAATCAGAATTTTGCTCATGCTATCCCTCCGATTCGGGTACAGTATAGCAGAAAATTCCTTTCGGCAACAGAGCGTACCGAAAGGAAAATCAACGCCTGCATCACGATTTTATGCCCGACACTGATGAGGCATCGCCGCATGGTTATTGAATGTCTGCCTCATGAAAACCATCGCGAGTTTCCGTCACATGAACGTTGCCATCTTCCGAAAACTGTACGTTCACAGGCGTGGTTCCACTGGCCGGGCTTTCACTTCTCACATCCGAATCAGGTGTTTTCGTCGGCCCGGCGCTGCCCGATTTGCTCTGCGCGGTTGCTCCGATGTCGCGGGCGATGGTAAATACGGTATTGCGCACATTACTACCGGCGTTTTTTACAATGTTCTCCAATGAATCATCAGTAAAATCGTGGCTGTTGCGCTCAATGGAGAACCGATAACCCAACACCAGCGCAAGTACCAGACCAACGATCGCTACCCATGGCGCAAACAACAGCACGAAAATCAGGAATAGCACTGAAAGGTTCACAATCGTGATGTCACCTTTCGCAGCCTTGATACGTAAGCGAAACAGAAAGTTAAACGCGTTATGCCTGCTGCTGTGGTGCGTGCCATATGCGCTTGACTTTGAATCCTTGATACGGCCGTTCTTTTCCAGATCAACCAGCGCGCGAGCCAAACTGCCGTTATGGTACTCCAGCAGATTTACCGCTTCTTCATACGAGATTCCGCTTTTTTGGCGAAGTATTTCTATATCTTCTACCGTGTAATGTGCCATCCTTATTGCCTCCTTAATGGTCAAGTTGCTTTTGACGCTATGATCATAACACAGCTCTGCCTTTTCTGCTTGAGAAAGCGCTGACTCTTTGATGAGAATTTCATGAGATTTATAATACTTATAGCTATGATTATTATCATGTTTCATTGTTAGGATTGCGTTGACTTCACGTAAAGTTTTTGCTATGATACGTCGTATCCTTTCACCACCTATACCCGATAAGGAGGAACAGGACTATGTCTTTCTGGATTATTACGGACGCCTGTTGTGACTTGCCCGTAGACTACATAAAGAAGCAACATGATCTGCATATTGTGCCGATGTCCTATCAGATTGATGGCAAGGTAAGCGAGATTGACCTGACGGATGAAACGCTTGCTTTTCGCGTACATCAGTTTTATGAACTGCTAGAGGATGGCAAGGTGGCTACAACTTTTCAAGTCAACCAGAATGAGTGGGTCGATCACATCGAGCCACTGCTTCAGCAGGGTCATGATGTGCTGATGCTGGTTCTCTCCAGCAGTTTAAGCGGCATGTATGCAGCCTCCAAAGCAGCGGAAATTGAGCTGCGCGAAAAGTATCCCGATCGTAAAATCTATACATTTGATACCCGCTGCGCCAGTTTAGGCGAAGGCTTGCTGGTGTATCTCGCTCTCCAGTACCGCAGCGAGGGACACAGCATCGACGAAACCTACCAATGGGTGTCGGATAATGCGCTTCGTGTGATTCACTGGTTTACCGTTTCTGATCTGCATTTTCTTCATCGCGGCGGACGTTTATCCGCAACCAGCGCCTATTTCGGTAGCATCCTCAAGATCAAACCTGTGCTGAATGTGGATCCAAAGGGTCGGCTGATTCCGCGAATTAAAGTGCAGGGGCGAAAGCACAGTTTAAAGGAACTGTTTGAGAAAGTGGAGCAGGATGCATTGCATCCTGAAAAACAGACGATGTTTATCAGCCATGGCGACTGCGAAAAGGATGCGCTATGGTTGGCAGACCGACTCAAGGAAAAGCTGCACGTGCCTGAAATTATGATTTCTCAGATCGGTCCGATCGTCGGTTCTCATTCCGGACCGGGTACCGTAGCGGTGTTCTTTTTGGACAAGGATGGCGCGGCACGCCTGGATGCACCGGAAAGTAAAGCTTGACAACCTATCCCGAAACCTGTAATGAAGGTTTCGGGATTTTTTTCAGCAACACAGGTTCGTGATAAAACGAATAAACCCCAATGCCGACCCTAACAGCATTGGGGTTTATGGAACAAAGCAGGGGGAGACGTTGGTATCATGATGCAATGGTGTGAGCGATGCTATCCGATAACCTCTGTTTTTGTCCGCAAAGGGTGAGTTCCATCGGTTCGCCATGAAGCAGTTTCACTATGGTTTTGCTTTTCTGTACTTCAACACGGATCAGACGGTTACGGTATTCAAACTGGAAGGCATACCCTTCCCAAGGTGATGGCACATAAGGGTTCAGGCCTAAGCCGTTCACCGTACGCATACCCGCGAAACCCTGTGCGATGGATACCCAGCTTCCGGCCATGCTTGTAATATGCAACCCATCTGCGGTGTCGTTGTTGATGTTGTCCAAATCGAGGCGTGCTGTGCGTTGATACATTTCCATGGCCTTATCGTGATAACCGATCTCTGCGGCCAGGACCGCGTGCACACATGGCGAAAGGCTGCTCTCATGCACGGTCATTGGTTCATAAAAATCAAAGTTCTTCTTTTTTGTATCGATATCATATAGATGATCCAGAAAATATAAGCCCTGCAATACATCTGCCTGTTTAATGAAACAGGAACGCAGAATGTGATCCCATGACCAGTGCTGGTTAATGGGGCGCTCGCTGGCAGGCAGGTCAGCGGCGGGCATCAGTTGCTTGTCCATAAAAGTATCGTGCTGTACAAACACACCCAGTTCCTTGTCTTCCGGGTAGTACATGCGTGCAACCACATCGCGCATGTGACTGATCTCCTCATCAGCAATGCCGAGGTCAGCTATTCGCTCTACAGATGCTTTCCCGCATGCGTCACAGAAATATTCGATACTCCATGCGGCGATGCGATTGGTATACCAGTTATTGCTCACGTTATTCTCGTATTCATTGGGGCCGGTTACACCGTGAATCATATACAAACCCTTGCGTTTGCTGAAGTGCACACGGTCGGTATAAAAGCGTGCTATACCGCACAGAACGTCCAGCCCTTCCATAAGCAGATACTTTTCATCACCGGTATAGGTAACATAGTTAAAGATTGCGTATGCCATGGAGCCATTGCGGTGGATTTCCTCAAAGGTGATCTCCCACTCGTTATGGCATTCCACACCTGTAAAGGTGACCATCGGGAACAACGCACCCTGTAAACCCTGCATTTTTGCGTTATGGTATGCGCCATCCAACTGCATATAGCGGTAAATCAAAAGCTGCTTGGCTACATCCTGTCCGGCGATCGCCATATACACCGGGAAACAGTAAGCTTCAGTATCCCAGTATGTAGCGCCACCGTATTTTTCACCGGTAAATCCCTTCGGACCGATGTTCAGTCGCGCATCCTCGCCGGAATAGGTACTTAACAATTGGAAGAGGTTGAATCGAATACCCTGTTGCGCATGGTCGTCACCCATAATTTCAACATCACAGCTTGCCCAACGTGCCAGCCATGCAGATCGATGGCTTCGAAGGAGCTCCTCATAGCCCACCTCCCGGGCTCTTGCGGCAGCTTTAAGCGCCATGGTCAGGAGAAGGCTTTCGGCGTAATCGCGGCTCGTAAAACACAGCGCGAACTTTTCAATACGCGCAGTTTCGTCGGCGTCGATCTGTCCGGAATAGGATTCCTCTACATACCCCTCGTCCATGCGCTTCTCATCCAAGCCCAAATTGTCCGCCCAGCAGCCCATGGCAGCGGCAACGGTAAAACGCGGCGTACCAAATGGGTTTTCTTTGGTCTTTGTTAAAAGACCAAGCGCATCTTCAGTCTCTTCTTCCTCCAGCATCTCCCAGAATGTTTCGTTATAGTTGCTGTCGAGGTTATGAACTCGCGCGTCAATATAGGGCTTCATGATAATATGAGCACTGTAATCTGGAGTAATGGCATAGGAAACAGCCAACAATTCCTTTTCCGCCAGCGAAACAAAACGTTCAACACGGATTTGCGCATTGCCTCTGGCGGTATTCACCGTAAAGGTGCGAAGCACCACACCGGTACGCATGTCCAGTTCGCGATAGTAATCGCTATATTGGCACTCATTCAAATCCAAGGACTCGCCGTCGATAGACACATGAAAGCCCATGAGTCGAACCGCATTGATGGATTTTCCAAAATATTGAGGGTAACCGTTTTTCCACCAACCGACACGTGTTTTATCCGGAAACCACACACCACCGATATAAGTGCCTATGTGCGTATTACCGGAAAAATCCTCTTCAAAGTTTCCGCGCATGCCCATATAGCCATTGCCTGTTGAGGTTAAACTCTCGGAAAGCCGAACGTTACTCTTGTCAAAGCCTTTTTCGACAACCTTCCAAGGATGTACTTCAAACGCCATAATGATGCCTCCTTATTATGCGCAATCGTTTGCAATCTGATGATATCATCGTAGTGGATTTTTTGACAAAAGTCAAGATTCTTTTCAAAGTACGATCATCATTTGCTATTTACAGAGAAAAGTAGTCTTTTTCTTGCGTATGGCTAAAAACAAACCGTATTGCAGCAGAAGTATGGTATATGACAAGCCATCATCTTCTATCTGTTTTCCACGCTCTGCCTCCGTTGCTGTACATGGCAAACCATGCTATAATAATAAACCTATAGATCATCAAGGAGGGGAGCCCATATGCGTACTCGCATCATGAACGTTACCCTTACCCCCGGAGCCACAGGGGAGGCTCATATTCCATTTATTGAAAACGCGGAAGTCCATATTGATGACAACCTGATTGTATATGCCGGCAAAAGTGAATTGGCGCCTGCTTTTACAGCGGATGAAATCATCGATGGGTCGGGTACGCTGTGTATGCCCGGGTTGGTGAACCTTCATACTCATACGCCAATGACGTTTTTGCGGAGTGTTGGCGCGGATCTGGTGCTTGACGATTGGCTTCATCAGGCGATTTTCCCACTTGAAAAACAGTGGGACGATGAACTGATTCGTTCGGCGACAGATTTAGGGTGCATGGAAATGCTCAGGTTTGGCACTACCAGCTTTAATGATATGTACTTTCACACCAACGTAATCGCTGAAGCCGTGCGGGATAATGGTATGCGGGCGTTGCTTGGCCACGGTATTATCGATTTCGACGAGAGCTGTGCCGATATGGTCGAGGGTGTTGCCATGGCGGGAAAGTGGAATCACACCTGTAATGACCGTATCCGCTTTTCACTAGCGCCGCATTCTGAAGGCGCCACCACAACAAAGTTGATCCAAAAAGTGGTGGAAACCGCCAAACGTATGGAACTTCCAATTCACGTACATGTAAGTGAAACCGATTTCGACTTGCAAGGCTGCCTGAAACGTCACGGTCTTACTCCGCCTGCCTATTTTGAACAGTTGGGCGCACTCGAACTCCCGGTGATTGCCGCTCACTGCGTCTGGTTCAACGATGCGGATATTGAGATTTTCCGTAAGCACGGTGTGACTGTCGCACATAACCCGATCAGCAATCTGAAGCTTGCCAGCGGTATCGCGCCTGTTGCCAGAATGTTAAGGCT
>Ga0302286_10000890_pt1 | contig 23179 bp, 22 predicted proteins | sample III_Fen_E2_3_FD_198765 | JGI IMG/M metagenome (GOLD analysis project Ga0302286, IMG submission 198765) | Peat permafrost microbial communities from Stordalen Mire near Abisko, Sweden - III_Fen_E2_3 | ecosystem: Environmental > Terrestrial > Soil > Wetlands > Permafrost | place: Sweden: Abisko...
GTGAGATTTTTTTTCATCTGCAAAGTTAGCAAATTGATTGATTGGAAACGAAAATAGTTTTCAACAGCCTGAAGTTTCTCAAAAAGCGCTACCTTTGCAGCCTGAAAAATTGAACTGTTCGGAGTCTAAACTGTTTTAATTGATAAAAGATAATTATTTGCAAATCTGCTTTTTGTTCTGTCAAATGTTTGCAAATTACAACTAAAAAACATGCAAAAATTAAGTGCCTGGATATTGAAATCGGCCGGTTGGCGAACGTACGTTACTGTAGAAGAACCCGCAAAAAGTGTGATTTGTGTAGCACCGCATACCAGCAATTGGGATTTCTTGATTGGAAAATTGTCTTATTGGGCTTTGGGTCGGAAATCATCTTTTCTGATTAAGAAATCGTGGTTTATATTTCCGCTGAATTATTTATTTGATTCATTGGGTGGAATTCCGGTCGACCGTTCGAAACGAAACTCGGTGACACAGCAGATGGTTGAAGAATTTGATAAAAGGCCGTATTTTCATTTGGCTATTACACCCGAAGGCACCCGCAGTCTTGTGCATAAATGGAAGATGGGATTTTATCATATTGCAGTAAGAACAAATGTGCCCATACAGCTGGCTTATATCGATTATGAGAAAAAAGAGTTGGCCATCAAAAAAGTTTTTTATCCTACAGGAAACGAAAAAGCCGATTTGGAAGAAATTCAGGAGTACTATAAGAATGTAAGCGCCAAGAATCCAAAGAATTTTTATATTCCGGGGAAATAGTTGACAATTGAGAAGTAGTTACGAGTATTTAGTTACGAGTTACAAGTCTTATTATCTGAATGTTATTTCGAAATAACACATCAGTAATTATTTTTACTACTTAGTTATCAGTTGATAGTGACAATATAGAATAATAACACGAAGTAATATCGCCGAAGGCAAACAACAATATATCATGCGCATTTCCATTATTCAAGATATTATAGTTTGGGCTGACAAGGATGCTAATCTAAAAAAAACAGGGGAGCAACTGGCTTTACTAGCTGGACAAACTGATTTGGTGGTACTGCCCGAAATGTTTACTACGGGCTTTTGTACTGATGATTTGCATTTGGCTGAACCAATGACCGGGGAAACCATTCAGAAACTAAAGTTCTGGGCTAATAAGTTTGCGTTTGCTATCGCCGGTAGCTTCATTGCCTCCGAAGAAGGTAAGGTCTACAATCTTTCTTTTTTTGTTTATCCCGATGGTAGCGTTGAAAGTGCCGGAAAACGTCATTTATTCTCTATGGGTGGCGAACAAAATCACTTCTCGGCAGGCGATAAGCGGTTGATTGTAAATTACTGTGGTTTTAATATATGCCTGTTGGTCTGCTACGATGTGCGATTTCCGGTATGGGCGCGCAACGTAAACAATGAGTACGATTTATTAATATACGTGGCTAACTTCCCTGAAAGGCGTATCAATGACTGGGATATTTTGCTGCAGGCTCGTGCTGTCGAAAACCAAACGTATGTGTGCGGTGTAAATCGGGTAGGAGTGGACGGACTGGGAATAGCTTACAACGGACACTCTGCATTGCTCGACTTCAATGCCAATTCACTATTGACTTTTCCCGAGAACGAAACCTCTATTCAAACAGCAGAGCTCGCCCAGGAACCTCTGCAACGCTATCGCCAGAAATTTGCTGTATGGCGCGATGCTGATAGGTTTGACGTGAAGTAATCGTCCGTTATTATATGGATTCCCTTATACTACGCTCCTGCTAAACCCCTTAAAAAATTATGCAGCTGGTTACTATAATTTTTTCACTCAGACGAAGTCTCTGAAGCCATTCATTAAATAATAGGATGAGGGATTATATTCTACTATGAGCTGAGATTCAATAGAAACTCCTATTCCCCCGAGTGGAGCTCCTTTTATCCCTGAGTTTTTTTTGTACAATAGGTGTAATCCGTGATCTATTCTTATCTGTCTGTTTATTCTATCAATATTATCGCTATGCGGTTCATTTCACCGGGGTTGGTTACCACATTCAGGTCATATCCGGCGTTGCGTGCTGTTTGATATACATCTACCGCAAAGCTTTCGGGGCTTGGGCGCGAATGGCTTTTATCTTTGCAGTCGTGGCGGTTGCCCACGCAGGTTTTGCAAATTGAGCAACAGGTTTGATTGAGCAAGAATACTTTTTGCTGACCGCTAATGAAAATTTTTCGTTCGGTTTCCAATAATTTAGCAGTCATAGCTTTTGACCAATCGGAAGGGTAGTCGTTTTTGTCGGCAAATATGCTCAACCGAATAATCAGTCCGGTTTGATATTCACTGAAAAACCGTTCGCATTCAGTTACCGACGGCGTGTGTGGCGGACAAGTGCCGGTGCCATAATCGCTACAACCAAACATACATTTTACCCTAACCCACTGCGCCACCACTATTTCTTTGGGTGATATCCAACGGTAATCGGTAAGTTCCTGCTCAGCAAGAATTGCTTCTATTTTTTCTTTGGGAATCATATGTGTATGTTATTTTAGTGATAGGCCGATACCTGTCACCACGTTTTTAAATAATGTATTTCTTATTCTCAGTTTACCAGTTACCCGATTGTTTTCCGGTAACAGATTCAATTTTCAACATTAAAATAGTCATGCGTGCCAATGAATTTTCCTCGTAATTCAATTCCATGTCAGCACCATATTTTCGCATAATCAGGTCAAGACCTTTCTTCTTTGCTACCGGGTCGTTGTCAATCGTAATTGTGCTTTTTCCCATTACCGAGCGGTATTTAGCAGTCCATCCGCAGGGAATATTACTTTTTACAATCTCATGATGAAGCTCAATTTCAAAGCTAACTTTGTTGTTTTGCATCATTAGCTCCATTTTCTTACCGGCATGTGCCGAGTGAATATAAATTATATCGTTTTCGTAAGCATAATTCACCGGTACAATGTATGCTTCAGCGTTATCCACCAATCCCAGTCTGCATATATCTGACTGTAAAAGAATTTCTTCAATTACTTTTTTATCGGTTATTTCTTTGTCGAGTCTTCTCATCTTTATTCAGGTTGATAGATAGGTGGTAAATTTATAGCTAAAAAAATCCTCGCTTCCAATGTTTGCTGAAGCGAGGATTCTAAGTTATAGTGACCAGTATATGTTTACTCTTCAGTTTCTGCTTTGTCGGTCCTAGCTGTTTTTACTGGTTTTTCAGCAGCTTCGGTTTTGCCTTTAGGAGCATATTTTGTGCTCTTCTTTTTTCGGCGAACATAGGTTCCCGGAAGGATTACATCGATAAGATGCTTTCCGAGGAGTCCTAGTTTCACAGCACAACCCAGTGATGCCAAACTAAGCAGCATGATAATCCATGTATAAGATTCGGGCGTGAAAATGATTAACTGACAAAAAGAAAATATGAGAATAAAAATACTATAAATTATCTTCGACTTCAATAATGGAGTTCTCAATGTTTTAAATCGCGTTATTCCATCTATTACCCCCGAAATGAATGATATTACTAACGAAATGGGTAAAGCCCAAACCGAAAACGTAATAACCGAATGTACTATAGTTTCTTCAAAATTGGGGAAAATATAATGAAACACAATCAGTAGTGGTGTAAGTGCCACAAAGGTTTGTGAAAGGTGAATGGCAATAGGGTGTATGTCCAGACTCAATATCAACAATCTGTTGGACGAAACTCTTTCTCTGTATGGTTCAAAAACATTTCTTGGTAGTCCGCAAGCCGGACAAACGTCGCCTAAGTCGCTTGCTTTCATTACATACCCACAAGGTCTGCAACGGACTAGTTCTTCATCTATCATAATTGGTATAATTTTAAATTTGTTTTGTTGCCACAAAGATAAAAACTTATTAATAATGGACAATGATAAAACTGTTTTTTTTGTTTTGGATCGTAGATTTGATTCTGTATTATAAGCGGATTTATTTATTCAATTTATAAAATCTGCACCACTCCGTAAGACCGCATTCTTCGCACTTGGGCTTACGGGCCAGGCATACATAGCGTCCGTGTAGAATAAGCCAGTGATGCGCTTTGGGAATTAAATCGGCAGGTATATATTTAACCAGCTCTTGTTCTGTTTGCAGTGGATTTTTTGAGTTGGTTGTCAGCCCCAATCGCTCGGATATACGGAATACGTGTGTATCAACAGCCATCGTGGGTTTGTTGAAAACCACCGAAGCGATAACATTGGCAGTTTTGCGTCCAACGCCCGGGAGTGTTTGTAGCATCTCTACATCGTCCGGCATCACACCGTTAAAGTCCGAAACTAATTTTTGAGCCATACCTACCAGATGCTTGGCTTTGTTGTTTGGATACGAAATAGATTTTATGTATTCAAAAATAACTTCGTGATTCGTAGCTGCCATTGCCTCAGGGGTAGGGAAATCGGCCAGCAAGCGGGGAGTAATCATATTCACTCGCTTGTCCGTACATTGCGCCGACAGAATCACGGCTACCAGCAGTCCGAATGGATCAGTATAGTGTAATTCGGTTTCGGCCACAGGCATATTTTCAGTAAACCAGGCAATAATATTGGTGTATCGTTGTTTTGTTGTCATTGCGTCAATTTGTAAAGTTCCGCTCGAATTTTATTACAGAGACTTCGTCCAGAGTATCTTCCGAGAGAATGGTTCTTTTTTCTGCAAATTTATAGGAAAAGATGTAATATGCGAGTTCATTTTTATTATTTTTGCATTTTAAAGAATAAACTACTATAACTCTATCTGTAAGCAAAAATACATGGCACCAAAGAAACCAATCAAAACCATTCCCAAACCCGAACCAAAAGCGGCTTCCAAAAAAGAAAGCAAGCCCAGAGATCCTAATGAACCGGGTATTGGAGTAAAACTGAAAAACTTCCTGACTGATGAGCGTACCCGAATTGTAATGGGAATTGCAGTGTTGATAGGTGTTTTGTTTCTATTGGTGTCGTTCGTTTCTTATTTCTTTTTTGCGTATGTCGATCAGAGTAAAATGGAGCTCAGTTGGGGCGAATTGCAAAAGATGCGTTCCGATATTCAGAATTGGGGATCGGTGCTAGGTGCCATATTGTCGGATACGTTTTTGCGTCGCGGCTACGGTATCGCCTCGTTTGCATTGATTTATTTCGGAATTATAATCGGGTTGCGATTACTTACTGCAAAGGTTACTCCAGTTTGGAAAGCGTTTTTTCATACCTGTTTTTGGCTAATCTGGTTTTCTACTTTGCTTGGTTTTGTACTAATTCCGTTTACCGATAGCTATACATTTTCATTCTCACCGGGTGGCGAGCAGGGCGACGAAGTAAGCCGCTGGCTGATTTCCTATGTGGGAAACTCCGGAACTCTGATGATTCTAATCGGGTCATTTCTCATTTATGCTATTATCTCGTCTAAAAAAACGATACCATTTCTCAAAGGTTTATTTACCCGCAAGCCAAAAGATGCTGAAATAGCAGCTGAACCGGAACTGGAATTTTCCGACGAATCAGAAGAAGCTACCGTGGCGGTGGGAACTGAAATTATACCCGAAGACTGGATTGTAAAAGGAAATGAAAGTGATGAAGAGCTTATCATCGAGACCCCTGAGCCAGAAAAGAACGATGTGCTTTTTGAAATTCAACAGCCCGAAGTTAATGAGGAGGTTAGATCGGCAGAAGATGAAGAGTCCGGTTTGACTAACGATGATAACGAAGACCCTTTTTACAATGTGGCCAAGTTAGGAAAATACGATCCAACGCTTGATTTGTCGCATTATACTCCTCCTACACTTGATTTGCTCAAAGTGTACGGTACCGACAACGATACGCAGATAGACATGGTGGAGCAAAATGCGAATAAAGATCGTATTATCAAAACATTGCAAAATTACGGAATCGAGATAGAGACTATTAAAGCAACTGTAGGTCCAACCATCACTTTGTACGAAATTGTGCCGAAAGCAGGTGTTCGTATATCTAAAATCCGTAATCTGGAGTACGATATCATGCTTAGTCTGGCGGCTACCGGTATTCGTATCATAGCACCTATTCCAGGCAAAGGTACTATCGGTATAGAGGTGCCAAACTCCGATCCGCAGGTGGTTTCGATGCATTCGATAATCGCTTCCAAAAAATTCCAGGAGTCTAAGTTTGAACTTCCTGTGGCTTTTGGACGCACCATTACCAATGATATATTCATGGTAGATTTGGCTAAAATGCCTCACCTGTTGGTGGCAGGAGCAACCGGTCAGGGTAAATCAGTAGGTTTGAACGCCATTATTACTTCATTACTTTATAAAAAACATCCGTCACAATTGAAACTTGTGCTGGTAGATCCAAAGAAGGTAGAGTTTAATATATACGGAGATATTGAGAAACACTTTCTGGCAAAATTACCCGACGGGGATGATGCCATTATTACGGATACGAGTAAAGTAGTAGAAACACTCAACTCACTCTGTAAGGAAATGGATGATAGGTATGACTTGCTGAAAAAAGCACATGTACGAAACATTAAAGAATATAACGAGAAGTTCTTTGTACGCCATTTAAATCCGGAAAAAGGTCACCGGTTTTTGCCATATATCGTAGTGATTGTTGATGAGTTTGGAGATTTAATTATGACAGCCGGAAAAGAAGTGGAAATGCCGATTGCCCGTATTGCCCAGTTGGCTCGTGCAGTAGGAATTCACATGATTCTTGCCACTCAGCGTCCGTCTGTTAATATTATTACCGGGGTTATCAAAGCCAATTTTCCTGCCCGTGTAGCATTCCGTGTGTCGTCTATGATTGACTCACGCACTATTCTGGATTCTCCGGGAGCAAATCAGTTAGTTGGTCGGGGCGATATGCTTTTCTCGCAAGGAAATGATCTGACCCGTGTGCAGTGCGCCTTCGTAGATACTCCCGAAGTAGAAAATATCGTACATCATATTGCCCAGCAGCAAGCATATCCAACGGCGTTTTATTTGCCTGAATATGTAGGGGCAGAGGGCGAAGGTATAGATGTCAGCTCTGTGGATATGAGTAAGCGCGATCCTCTTTTTGAGGAAGCAGCCCGTTTAATTGTGGCTAATCAGCAGGGATCCACATCGCTCATTCAACGTAAATTTTCAATTGGTTATAATCGTGCGGGTCGTATTGTCGATCAGTTAGAAGTGGTTGGCATTATCGGACCTTTCGAAGGAAGTAAAGCCCGTCAGGTGCTGGTGATGGACGATTACCATTTGGAACAGATTTTGAAGAACCTGTAGTCGATATTCAATTCAATAATTTCACGATTCAACAATAGTATCATGCTTAAAAAAATAATTTTCTCAATTGCCATTCTGGTTTCCTCTGCTCAGTTAAGTATAGCTCAGAATAATCCTCAGGCAGAAAAAATCCTGACCGATTTACTGGCAATGGCTAAAACAAATGCTATCAAAACCAATTTCAAACTAATAGCTACCGATAAAAATAACCTTCAGGGATTGGCTTCGAGCGGTGTGTTTACGTTGAAGGGAGCAAAGTTTGTACTCGAAATGAGCGATATGAAAGTTTGGTTTGATGGAAAAACTCAATGGGCTTGGGTGGAGCAAAATAATGAGGTTTCGATAACCGAGCCATCCGAAAAAGAACTTGCCGAGACAAACCCAATGGCTATCTTGTCAGGTTACAAATCAAAATGTACGATTAAGTTTTCGGCAAAGGCAAAATCGGCTCAAAATTATTGCATAGAAATGCTACCAAAAGCAGGAAGTAAAGATATTACCAAGATAGAAGTTCAGGTAAATAAAGCCTCCGGAGGGCTGTCTTCCATTAAGTTGTCGAATAAAAACGGAACCAGTTCATTGCTCGTTTTGAGCAATTTTCAGAAAGGAATAGCGGCTGCCGATAATATCTTTGTTTTCAATGCGGCAAAACACAAAGGTGTATCTGTTAACGATTTAAGATAGTTTTTTTCTGGAAAATTCAATGTGATATGTCTATTGAATTTATAAATACCGCTATAGAACCTTCATTATCATCAGACATAAAACCTTTTGATGTTATATTTGTTTGACAATTAAATTCTCATAAAAAACGATTTAAATATATGAACGAAAAAGTACGTTGCCTTATTATTGGCTCAGGTCCTGCAGGATATACTGCTGCAATTTATGCTTCACGCGCTAATCTTTCGCCTGTTCTGTACGAAGGTATGCAGCCCGGTGGACAACTAACAACTACCACCGAAGTAGAAAACTTTCCGGGATATCCATCGGGTACTACCGGTACGGAATTGATGGAAGACCTGAAAAAGCAAGCTGAACGTTTCGGAGCTGATATTCGTTTTGGTGCGGCTACCTCTACCGATTTGTCTGCTGCTCCATACAAAGTAACTATTGATGGAGAAAAAGTTATAGAAGCCGAAACCATTATTATTTCAACCGGTGCTACTGCTAAATACCTGGGATTGCCCGACGAACAAAAATATGCAGGTTCGGGTGTGTCGGCTTGTGCTACCTGTGACGGTTTTTTCTATCGCAAGCTTACAGTAGCAGTTGTTGGTGGCGGCGATACCGCTTGCGAAGAAGCTACTTATCTGGCCGGATTGGCAAGTAAAGTGTATCTTATCGTGCGTAAGGACTTTTTACGCGCTTCTAAAATTATGCAGGAAAGAGTGTTGAGTAATCCTAAGATTGAAGTGCTTTTTGAACACGAAACACTGGGACTTACCGGCGAAAATGTAGTACAGGGAGCTGATCTGGTAAAACACCGCGGACAGGCCGATGAGGAAAAGGTTCATATTGATATCGATGGTTTCTTTCTTGCTATTGGTCATACGCCAAACTCTGATATTTTCAAACCATGGATTGAGACTGACGAAGTTGGTTATATTAAAACTATTCCCGGAACACCATGTACTAACGTGTCAGGCGTTTTTGCAGCTGGTGATGTATCAGACCCACATTACAAACAAGCCATTACAGCAGCCGGAACAGGTTGTCAGGCGGCTATCGAAGCCGAACGCTATTTGTCGGAAAAAGGCTTATAAAAATAGGTCTTTTGAACTAAAAACGGGATGTCAGATTTGATATCCCGTTTTTAGTTATGAGTTTAATGGACATGGCAAATTTATCTTTTTTAAGTGTAAGTTTGTTCTGTATTAGATAAGATATTTATATAAGTTTCTCCTCAATAGCCATTTTCACCAATACAGCCGTGTTTCGTGCGTTAAGTTTAAACAAAAGATTTTTGCGATAACTGTTTATGGTTTCGATGCCAAGGAAGAGCTCTGCTGCAATCTCGTGATTGGTGTAACCTTTTACTATCAATCGCAACAAGTCGATTTCTCTAGGGGTGAGGAAAATATTTCGCTCATTTTGTTTTCGCATGAGCATGTTAATTTCATAGCATAGAAACTGCTCACCTGTGTTTACTGTTTCAATTCCTTCGATAATTTCTTCAGGCATTGAGTTCTTTAGCAAATAACCTTTAGCACCGTTTTCAAGCATTTTACGGACATAGGAATATTCGCCAAAGCTGGTAAGAGCTATGATTGCTATATTTGGCCAACAAGTATGAACTTCTTTACAGAGGTCTATTCCATTGGTGTCAGGTAAATGAATATCTAATAAAAGAACATCGGGCTGCGAGAATTGAAGCATTTTTAAACAATCCTTTCCACTACCAGCACTATCAATCATTTCGACAATACCAGAGCTTTCAATCAGCTTTTTAAGCCCCTCAATCAATAACGGATGGTCGTCAACAATTGCTACTTTAATCATTTTGTGAGGATTTTTTTGAGGAATTAATCGTAAAATCTATCTCTATTTCAGTGCCCTTATTTGGCTGTGAGAGTAAACTCATAGTCCCGTTCAACGATTCAATACGCATCTGAATGCCGTTCAATCCATTTGTTTGCGTATAATCAATGCTCGATGGATCAAATCCTTTGCCATTGTCGTGGACTACTATGTTCATTCTATCGGGTTCGATAATCACTTGTACATTTATTTCAGTGGCTGCGGCATGTTTGATGGCATTGTTCACTAACTCCTGAATAATGCGGAACGAAGCCACTTTAAATTGTTCAATTAATAGCTTTTCTTCTCCAAAGAAGTGAAGTTTAACTATATCAATACATCCACAAAAGTCGGTGAGCGCTGCTTTGAGTCCATAACGTATTAGTGATTCGGGCATAAGATTATGAGCTACACGTCGAAGTTCGCGGATAGAGTCATCGAGTATTTCTATAGCATTGTTGAATACCTGCACATCCTTGTCCGCTAAAACGGTATTTCCTTTTATATTTAAAAAAATAAATTTAACGACCGAAAGCATTCCGCCTAATCCGTCATGCAAGTCACGTGCAAGTCGCTTTCGCTCATTTTCTTCACCTACGAGTATAGCTTGAGTGGCTGTCAGTATCTTTTCTTTTTCGAGTTCGCTGATTCGTTGGGCTTTTAATTCGGCATCTTTTTCAACAAGTTGTTTTTTTTTGTTCAGGTTGTGACGAAAAATGGAACCGATAATAAGTATCAATAAAGCAATTACAATAAGTCCAACAATATAAATTGATTGGATTTTCTTATCTTTTTGCAATAAACCTATTTGTATTTGCTGCTTTTCCGTTTCATATAAGGTTTCTTTGTCTTTGATTGTTCGTATAATTTGGTCATTCATAATTACATTTGATACAGAATCTCTTTGTCTCTGAAATATTCTATATCCCATATAATTATGCTTTACTAATTCTAATTCGGCTAACATTGAAAATGCTCTTTCTTTTTCTTTCATGAAGTTTTTATCATTAGCTAAAATCAAAACCTCATGAGCTAACTTCTCAGCTTGTTGAAAATTATTGTAATACAATTCACAGTATGCAAGACCTTGTTTTTCAAAACAAATACCTTTCCTGTAATTTGTCTTTTTGTTCAACATTAAAGCTTGAGTGTAGAAATATTTTGCCTTTTGCATTTCACGCACTTGGTAGTATAAATCTCCAAATTCAATATAAGCTATTTCTTCCAAATAAAAGTTTTTAGTTTTTTTTACAATTTGCATAGCTTTCGTTAAGCCTTTCATCGCTTTCTCCGTTTGAGGTGGAGTAACTTTCATATAGCTGTTTGATAGGTTTATCAAAGCATCTGCATATTCATTGCTGGTAGGCTTGTATGATAATAAATTCACCGCTTTTTCTCCATAATTCACCGCTTTGGGATATTCATTGAGTTTTCGGTAAAGAACTTGCAACACATCATATATTAATCCCAAATAGGGCTTGTTATTTATCTCTTCGAAATACTTCTCAACTTTTAAGTAGTAGGAAAGAGCCTTTTCGTATTGCAATTGGTAGCTGTAGCAACCGCCAATGTTGAAGTATGCCTTGTGTATCCACATTTTATTCTTCCATTTTTCAGCAACATTTAAGCCTTCTAAATCAACAATAAGAGCAGAATCATATTTACCTTCCATGCTTAAAACCGCACTATAATTGGCTGCAAATCGACAAGAGCCTAACGAATAGTGCAACTTACGACTTAAATTGCCTGCTTTCAGGTAATAACGTCGGGCTAACTCGGGTTGGTTTATTTGGTATTGTTGCCCGATATTTATGTAAAGATTAACCGTGTTGGTGTCCTGCAGGGTTTTAGGTAATAATTTCAATAAGCTATCTAAATTCATAACTGATTGAGCTTGAATGGCGTATCCGGCAAGCAAAAAGAACAAAATGCTTAATGTTTTTTTCATATAAACCGTTTTTTTTATTGTTGGTTGATATACGATGAACGTATGCAAAAATAGAACTTTTATTTTCATATAAAAACCCCTAAAAGGGGGTATTATCATTAGTTGTAAATTAATACGTTTGTAAAGTCATTTCAGAGAGAAAGATACAATCTGAATTCATGTAAAGAAAAGGCATTTAAGTCATAAGATGGACAATCTATACCCAAATGGTAGCATAAGACTATGTTAATTAAACAGTCACGGTAAATGTGCTTGCTCCTGAATTGTGTGTCATAAATGCAGCTTTCATATAGAAATAAGTAGTAAATATGCAAAATCAGAGAAAATGGTTTCGCTTATTTTGTTAACGGGTAATAAACTCAGCTGAAATAGCTTCTGGCTTAGATTTGTAAACCACATAAAACTTACAGCGAGGAAGGAAACGAAATAAGCTAATAGGAATAAATGAGTCTTAATTTAAATACAAACCCAATGAAAAAGCAAAACAAAATTTCGATTTATGCACTTGTAATAATGGGATTAAGCCTAATATTAACAAGTAGTTGCAAGAAAGATAATGACAACTCTGAAGATTCAAAAAAATCAGAAAATTCAGGAATTGTTATTAAAGGTGAGATTTCCACAAAATCGTCCATAAAAGCTAAAGGCGTAAAATCAACCAATTCATTAACTTTAGCTGATGCAAAAAAGATATTAGTTTTTAGTAAAGGGTATTATAGTCTTACCGACATTGTAAATAATACGTTTTCAGTTACAGGACAAATAAATACGGGAGTAGCATTAATATTTTTAGATGCAAATAATCATTATATCGGAAATTTATCTTCACAAGGTTTAAATATGCTTCCCCTTGGCAACATGAAGAATGGAGAAAATACCCAAATTGACTTATCAACCCTTACTTTGGTAGGTAATAGTGTTGTTCCTTCTCATGACCCGCTCGGAAATGAAATTATTATATCAGCAACAGAAATTAACAGTTTAAAGAATATTGGCGCGTACTATGAATCTATTGCAAAAAACATCGATACCGATAACGATGGTATTCCGGATGTTTTATCCAACAAGCAATTGGTTATATATAATATATTCGGGATTTATGCAGGACACTTCGGACGTAATGACACGAAACCGGTAGTTAACAATAGCTCACACTATTATATTAATTACCAAGTGGAAATTGATGGCGGCTCAGCACTTACCTTTTCAAACAGCATAGTATTATCGGGGCCGACAGACGATCCTTATTCCATCATTACCACCTGGGGGTATAAGATGGCTCCAGACTGTGGTGGTAACAGAGCTTTTATTGCTTCATTCGGAGTGATGGACAATGCTCCGGCCGATGCTCCCTGGGGAACTGCTTTTTTACCATTCCGAAAAGGAACGTATACCTTAACACTCGATGGTAAGCAAACATTTACACTCGACTATTCCAACCTGAATGTAAAAAATAATTTAGTTATTGTAACTCCAACAATACATACTAATAGTGAAGGGAAACTCACATCAATTACTTTTGAATATAAACTCCCTGATGGAACAATAATAACCCCTGCCAGTATGCTGACAAATGTTATGGTTCAGTTATCAACCAATACGGCTTCTCAATTTTATAACAGCTCCAGATTAACAAGCAGTACAGGATTTTCGACCATCACTTTATCTACTCCTATTGACATTTCCACACTTTATCAAATGGATGTATGGTACGATGATTTATTAGGAAATCAATACGATATAATTTGGCGTTAATCTGATAAATTAATTATTTGTAACTACTTGAAATTTCTAACTGCAAAATAAAATTATCACTTTATGCTCCTGTAACTCTGCTACTGTTAGAGGATTAAAATAAAGATGCCATGAAAATAATGAAACTTACATTAATAGGCTTAAGCATATTGCTTATTGGTCAGTTACACGCGCAGGACACCGATAGTTCTCGGAAGGAACGGCTGAAAACGGAAATTCTGAAAAATCTGAATGATAAAAAACAAGATTGGATATTTAATTATATAGATCAAAAAAAAGGATGGAAATCTCTAAGCAAAAGTTATAACAATCTTGAAGCAATAAACTTCGATAATTACGATCTTATTCTCAAAGCAAAAAAAAGGAAAATTATTTCTGTCAATTTGAATCAAGGTATAACTTTTAGACCATATGATAACGACAAGTATCCTTTTATTGTATTATATATAGGAGACTCTTTAAAGATATGGACTTCGGAAGGCTCCGAAAGCAAATGTTCAAAAGCAACTTATCTATTATTTTCATCTTTGAATAATTTACGACTATCTGAAATTGTTGAAAAAAAATTAGCATCATTTCAAAAAATAGCAACCGACTATAAAGCGTTGAGTGAAAAGCCAACTATTACCGAAGAACAAAGAAAATACATTGTACAGGCAAACAGTAAAAACGAAAAAAAAGAATACAATGAAGCGTTGGAACTTTACAAAAAGGCAATCGATGTCAATCCGACTGCGTATCCTTCAGCATATAATAATATGGCATTAATTGCTGCACAAATTCAGGATTACTGGTATGCCATACTCAATATGAAAAAATATTTGATGTTGGTTCCCGAAGCAGAAGATGCAAGGGATGCAAAAGATAAGATCTATGAATGGGAAGTAGAAATTGAAAAATAAAGATATTATGAAAATATTTCGACATGTAAATATTCTGTTGTTGACATTGATCTGTCTAAATACCTATGCGCAAAAAATAACGCCTGTATATAGTGGTACGCTCAAGCATGCTACTCTTGATGAGCTAGACTCAGTAAAAAATGAGTTCTCCGAAATGCTAAACTATGTGTCTGATTGTAATCCGGTAAATATTAATCTGCGATTCATGGGTATGCTTTATACTTTGCCAAAAGATAAGGCAGTGGTTGTAACACCCGACAGTGTGTCGTTTAACCTCTCGAAAAAAATAAGATACACTTTCTTGTGTGCCAACAAACAAGAGATTACGATTACAAAATATTCTTTTTTGGGATTATCATCGTACACAATGGACATTCCAAACCTACAAGTAATCTGGCAAAATAAGAATCTGGAATATGCCAAAAAACTTGCAGATGATCTTGTGTACTTTCAGCATATGAATGAGTTCGTGAGTGTAAAAGGAAATAAACAATTCGACTCGCTTGCTGCTCAGTACCGGACACTTAAAGTAAAGCCCGCTATATCAGAAGAAGAGCGACGGTATATTGTACAGGCTAACGCCATGGCTCAATCAAAGAATTACAACAGAGCCATCGAACTGTATGAAAAAGTCATTGTTTTGAATCCGACCAACCCCATGGTTTATAATAATGAGGCACTGCTTTTGGCAATAGTCGCTCAATATAATTCTGCCATTAACCGAATGAAAAAATACCTGATGTTGGTTCCCGAGGCAGAGGATGCACGGGCTGCTCAGGATAAAATATATGAATGGGAAGCAGAAATCAAAAAATAAAACCATTATGAAAATAGTAAAACTTACATTCATCGGCTTAAGCATATTGCTTGTCAGTCAGTTACATGCGCAGGATACCGATAGTTCTCGGAAGGAACGGCTGAAAACGGAAATTCTAAAAAATCTGAATGATAAAAACAATAAGTTGTTGTTTTCTTATAATGATCCGAAAAAAGGATGGGATTGGATAAAAATTACAGAAGCAGCAAATTTCGATGATTACAACCTTATTCTCAAAGTGAAAAAAGAAAAGATTATATCTGTTAGGTTAATTCCAGGCAGTATATCTTATCAATCAAGGGACAATTACGATAGAATAATTATAAGCGACTCACTAATTATCCTAAATTGGGAGAAAAAACATATAAGAGAAATATATCAATTAATTTCAGCTTTGCATCATATTTATACCTCAGAAGCCAATGCCAAAAAAATAGCCGAGTTTCAAAAAATAGTTGCAAACTACAAAGCATTAAGTGAAAAGCCAACCATCACAGAAGAGCAACGAAAATACATTGTACAAGCAAACAGTAAAAATGAAAAAAAAGAGTACAAAGAAGCGTTGGAACTTTATAAAAAAGCAGTCGATATAAACCCTACTTCGTATCCTTCAGCATATAATAATATGGCATTAATATCCGCACAAATTCAGGACTACTTGTATGCCATATTCAATATGAAAAAATACCTGATGCTTGTACCCGAAGCAGAAGATGCTCGTGCGGCACAGGATAAGATATATGAATGGGAAGCAGAAATCAATAAATAAAAATGCCATGAAAATAGTAAAAATTGCATTAATCGGCTTAATTGGATTGTTTTTTAGTCAGTTATACGCGCAGGACACCAATAGTTCTCGGAAGGAACAGCTGAAAACGGAAATTTTAAAAAATCTGAATGATAAAAGCCAAGATTGGGTGTTTAGTTATCAAGATAAAAAAAAAGGATGGGAATATATAAGCCTTTTCGTTTTCGGCAATAATTTAGAAGCAATAAACTTCGATAATTACGACCTTATTATCAAAGCAAAAAAAAGAAAGAATCTTATTTATATCAAATTGAATCAAGATATGACTGTTAGACCATTTGTAAATATATATGGGGATAAGCGTGATTTTCCTGCATTATATATTGGAGACTCATTGGTAATATGGACTGTTAAAGACAAAGAAGAAAAATATGCAAAAGCAAAGGAAATTTGTCGATTATTTTCATTTTTGAATAATATACGACTCTCTGATGTCGCTGATAAAGAATTAGCAGAGTTTCAGAAAATAGTTGCAAACTATAAAGCGTTAAGTGAAAAGCCAACCATCACAGAAGAGCAACGAAAATACATTGTACAAGCAAACAGTAAAAATGAAAAAAAAGAGTACAAAGAAGCATTGAATCTTTACCAAAAAGTGATTGATGCAAATCCGATTTCGTATCCTTCAGCTTATAATAATATGGCATTAATTGCTGCACAAATTGAAAATTATGTGGATGCAATTTACAGTATGAAAAAATATCTGTTGCTTATGCCCGATGCACCTGATACACGAGCGGCACAGGATAAAATATATGAATGGGAAGCTGAAATTGGAAAATAATTAAATATATTGACCATGCAAACAACAATAAAATATTCACTATCCGCATTATTCTTATTAGTAAGTTTATGCAGTTATAGTCAGGTTCCTGCTGTTAGTGGAGCTGCGTGTGCTGAGTGTGGTGCCATGAATGGTAATCATAAAACGTGGTGTAAATATTACAATCCACCGGTAAAATCTTCCTCCTCCTCTTCATTAGGCACTGGTGTGGGAGGCAGTATTAAAATGCAGCTTGCAACCAGTCTTGTAAGTGCTTTTTTTGATATTTTATCCAATAACAACTCACAAAACAATCAACAGGCTATTGAACAACAACGTCAGCAAGCAGCTCTTATGGCACAAAGAGCTGCGGAAGAAAAACGCATCAACGATTCGATTGCCCAGGTAAAATATGAAAAGATGATGCAATCATATAAACGACTGAATGATGCAAACAATCTTCAGTTCAAATCATTGTCAACATCCAACATCCAATTCAAATCATTAGAGAGTGGCGGCGCCCCTATGACCATGGAAGAGCGGGAACGGCAAAACCTAAAAAAAAGAGGGATAGGAGTTACCTGGGATTATACCGCGTGGGCTCAGGTGCCATCCAATAGTTACAAGATGGAAGAAACTCCATACATGCCCGAAACAAACGGTCCGGATAAATATTTAGACGATGCTATTGATAAAATTGAAACCTTCGAGGGCGGAAGGGTTGCAGCATTGGCTGGTAGGTATATGGTGGGTATTAAAAATAACGTCATGTCATATCTCAAAGATGCTTCCGATGCAGCTCTAAGCGGAAAAATTTCAACAATGCAAGAGACTGGACAAATGGACTTACGCATACTTTCATCCAATGCATTGTACGAAGCCGGAGTAAAAACCGTAAAAGCGAATTATGAAAATGTAAAAGAAGGAGTTATAGATATTATCAAGGATAAGAATTTTGAAGTAATATATGAAGGAGTAAAAACGTTTTGTCCAAATTATAAGACAAAAACAGGGTTGACACTTAAAGATTGGAAAGAGAATCTTATTAATGTAATATTCTGACAAAAAGAAACGAGCCTATGAAAAAACATACATCTATCTTTCTGCTGCTTTCCTGTTTATTTCTCGCGCAAACGTCCCTTGCCCAACAAAAAAACGACTTGCGTTATGAAATAATGCTTAATAAAAATATGTTGGCTACTTCGATGGGAAACGAAAGTTTTAGCTATGGCATTGACGTTTCACCCGATAGATACATCACGCTTTCCACGGGCAATAAAATGTACCAATTAGGTTGGGGTGGTATTAAACAACTTGGGTTAGATGCCAATGGTTTGGTCAGTTCTTACGGATATACATCGGCTGGCTTCCTGTTGATTGTAAAAGACGACACCTTATGCTATATGGATACGTTAGGCAAGCTAATAAAACTGATTGAATTGCCGACCTCCGGCATGGGATTAGCTACGGGTAAAAAGGTAATGTACCTGTTCGACCGCAACAGAAACGACAAGCAATACCGACTCTATGCTCTAGCCAAAGGTGCAAAATACAAACAGCTTTTGGTGTCGCCCAAACCCATCAATGCCGCAGTTGAAATGAATGATTCTCTCTATATAGCTATCGGAAGCGGCGTTTTTTCCTTTTCTCCCCAGAGCAACACGTTGAATCTGGTAGCAGGCTTCCAAAAAGAGAGTGAGATCAAATCAATGACTGTTGATTCCACTAATGATATACTTTATGTAGCTACGCGAGATGCTATATATGCTCTGCAAAACAATAAATTGGCTTATGTTACTGGAGATTTCGGTGGAGGCTATATAAAATATTTTGGTGATGGTCTTATCATCTTTAACCCCGAGAGCAAAGATATAATGCGCATTGTGAATATAAGCAAGACGATTACATTTTAGAACATCGTATTTGACATATCATTTACATCTAAAAATAAATTATCATCCATTCAATATAGTTTCAGAAACATTGTAAACACTCTATATTTTGGTTCAAATTAAAAGAATTTAAAAGTGCGGAGTCAGCACTATAAGCACTGACAAAATAGTATGAAAAAAAGTATTTTACTTTCATTATTGATGGCATCCTTTACACTGGGCAGTATGGCACAAGTTCCACAGATAGCCCGTGTTAGCAATAGCGGACTTACCACTCTTTATCCGGGTACACCCACTTATCTAAAAAAAGCGATGAACGAAGCACAGGACGATGATTACATCTACCTTCCGGGAATTACTTTCAGCATCGATTCACTTACTTTTAAACATCGCGTAAATATAGTAGGTGCAGGATATTACCCCGACAGCAGCAAGTATGTTGGCAGAACCATTTTAAGCAGCTGCAATGCCTACCTGTGTGCAGGTGCGGCCGGTGGCAGCTTACAAGGTGTAAATCTTAGTAATAACATCATCTCAAAACACTGTAGCAGTTTTACTGTTTCGAAATGTATGTTTAATTCGGCTCAACTCGATGACTCTGTAAATAACTATTTCAGTGCATCAAGTATATCATACAATCCAAATTATTATAAAAACTACAACGGATATTTATATCTAAATAATTGTATTGTAACAAATCACTTGACTAATAACAGTACATATGCAGTTAACAATTGTTGTTTTACAGTTAATGCCAACAATAGTATAATAAGTGACGATGCTACTGGTTATGGTGGTTCTGTGTTTACTAATTGTGTCATTCTCACTCCATATAATACATCTTATTCTGGAAGTTATAATGTATATCGTAATTGCATTCTTGCAGAAAGAGGATCTGGTCTCAATTCTACTTATTACAACTGCCATTTTATAAACTTCTCAACTACAGCACTAAGCAGTTTAACAAGTAGTGCTACATTGGTCAATTGTACCAGTACTACCAATACTACTGAAACTTTTGTGGGAGGAGCTTGCCCAACCAGTTTTCCCACAAGTAACAGCTACACATTCGATTTTCATGTAAAATCCACATCGGTAGCAGCAGTCAGCGGTCTCGATGGTACGGATAAGGGTATCTATGGCACAACATCGCCTTACGATCCTACGCCTTATCCGCATATCTATTATGAAGTCATTGCTCCTAGTACTGATGCTCAAGGACAGTTACAGATTAACGTAAAGGCGCAGGCACAGTAAAAGTGGTTTCTTTGATAAAAAGGGAGGCTCGAAACAATCAGATATAGATTCCCTTTTCAATATTTATAATTAGTTTAATAAACGAATTGAATTTTGAATAATCTCTAAAAAAATATTTACAAATGAAACGACTTTATATACTAATATCAGCATTTTTGTTATTGTTTTGTTTCTCGCATAGTCAGGCGGCTATATCAGGGACAAACGGAACAACAGTTGATAAAATATCTTCCATCTATGCAGTTGACACATGTGTCTATTGGTTCGATAATGATTTTGCCAATAAACAGACCATTCAATTGCTACGAACGAATAACCTCGAAGCGATAAGTCAACAAATAAGTACTACTGGATTGATTACTGGTTTGCACCAATTCAACTTTTGGGTGAAAAAGAATAGCGGAAAATGGTCGCCTATACAAAGCAGTATGTATTTAAAGTTGGGAAGTACTGACAATTCCCAATCGCAAATCATGACTTATGAATATTGGATAGATACTGACTACGCCAATAAGAAAACAATACAAGTAACACCTGCCATCAAATTGACATTAACCGGCCAGATGCTCGACATGTCAAGTGTACCTAATGGAATACACCAGATTAATTTTCGTGTAAAAACAAAAAGTATTGATTGGAGCACAGTAAGCAGCGAACTATTTTTTAAACGAGGTAATATTGTTGTTACAGAATTGGATATAAAAAAAATCCGTTATTGGTTCGACAATAACTTTTCAGGAGTTCAGGAAATTGCTAGTCTTGGACAAGCTGGAATTATCAGTAATGCGATAGATTGCAAAAGTCTTACTGCAGGTAAACATTATATTTCGTATCAGGTAATGGATAACGTAAATATCTGGAGTCCGATTGTAATCGATTCACTTATGGCTATTACAACTGGTATTAATCAAATTTCGAACAAAGTAAATATTATATTATATCCAAATCCTACTACAGGTCGAATCAATTTAAAAATACCAAATACGAATGAAGAGGTAAGCATTGAGATTACGTCCCTCAATGGAGCGATAATCAATAGGCAAAAGCTTGAAACCCCTTTAACGGGATGGGTTAATATTGATATATCCAATTTAGCAAAAGGTACTTATATTCTCAAAATTTATAATAAATTTATTCAAAGTTCAACAAAAATAATAAAGAAATAGTAGATTAAGGGTAATGTAAATTAATATACCGTGCTAGAATAGTGCGAATTAGAAATTAATTCAAAAATATCTTAAACTAAATTTGCTACAATAGGTTTATTCGCTAGAATTTCTTTAAATCAAAATAAATCATCGTGAATAGTCGGCATCTATCAAAACCGGATTTCGATATGTATGAATATATTCATGATAAAGAAAATGCTCTCAAATTGCAGAAAATTGAAATAATCAACGCCTAAATTGTATTCCACATTTTTTGTCATGTTTAATCCTAAAAGTTTTTGTGAATAGCGAAAAACAATATCGATTATTATTTTAGTAAATTGATATAATTTGAAACTTGAACTATCTTTTTTTGATTGTTTACAAACAATGCGTTAAGTTTTCGTGTATAAACCTACCTGAATTTAATCAGGTAGGTTTATTTTTCCCAACTCTTACCCATAATCCAATCATCATAAAAACAGTAAATGAGGATATTTAAAATTTGCTTTTCATTTTGGTGGTTTTTTTGTACTTTTGTGCGATTAAAACTAAAAACACCTCTATGCAACCCAATATTGCAAAATCGGCTTTACGCAATTTCCATTTTATCGGACTATTGTTGTCTGCTAAGTTTATTCTTTCTACTCAACGATATGAGATTTTGGCTATGATAACCATTTTTATTTCGGTTATGGTAATTTTTATGCTTTTCAGAACCAGTCTGCATTTCCGAGAAACCGAATGTGAGGGTTTTATCTCTTACTGGCAAGCTTTCAGGTATATTTTTCTGATTTATTTATTTGCATCTGTAGTGATGTTGATTGTTATGGTGATTTACACAAGTCTTATTGATACTCAGTTTTTATCATATCAGCTTGATGCCATGTTGAAAATGTACGAGAACATTAACTACTCTATTGACGATAATACTCAAAAGGCTATGCAGATTATTTATACTCCAATTCCGTTTGCCATGCTGAATATTTTTGCAAGTGCTCTTTTCGGTGCATTTTTGGCGTTAATTATGGCATTTTTTGTCAGAAAAGATCCAAATAATTTGTTTGATCAACAGTAATTGTCGGTATATTAGCATTTTCTAATAAGAACATGAAACTAAATTAAATATGGATATTTCAATAGTTGTGCCGTTGTATAATGAAGACGAGTCGCTGCCAAAATTGTTTGAGTGGATAGAGCGCGTCATGAATGAAAATAAATATAGTTATGAAGTTATTTTTGTAAATGATGGAAGCACAGACAAATCGTGGGAGGTTATTGAATCGCTTCAGAAACAATCAACGAATGTAAGAGGGATAAAATTCCGTCATAACTATGGAAAATCTCCGGCTTTGTATTGTGGATTTCGTGCAGCCAAAGGCGATGTGGTTATTACCATGGATGCCGATTTACAGGATAGTCCGGATGAAATACCGGGGTTATTTTCGATGATAAAAAATGAGAACTATGATTTAGTGTCGGGTTGGAAAAAGAAACGCTATGATTCCAAGATAACGAAGAATATTCCATCAAAAATATACAATGCTACGGCTCGCAAAGTAACAGGACTTAATCTGCACGATATGAACTGCGGTTTGAAAGCCTATCGCAATGAGGTGATTAAGAATATAGAAGTGTATGGCGAAATGCATCGTTACATCCCTTTTCTGGCTAAAAATGCCGGATTTACCAGCATTGGCGAAAAAGTAGTTGAACACCGCAAACGGCAGTTTGGTGAAACAAAATTCGGATTGAACCGTTTTGTAAATGGCTACCTTGATTTAATGACACTTTGGTTTTTGTCAAAGTTCGGGAAGAAGCCTATGCATTTTTTTGGATTATACGGAACTTTGATGTTTTTGCTTGGTTTCCTTGCAGTTATAGTTGTTGGAGTGAATAAGCTAATAGCTATAATTGAAAACGTGAAAGTATCGTTAGTAACTGATAGTCCTTATTTTTATCTGGCTATGCTGGCTATGATTTTAGGAACGCAATTATTTTTGGCCGGTTTTGTGGGCGAAATAGTGGCGCGAAATTCTACGGAACGGAATAATTACCAGATAGAAAAAGAAATTTAAACCCGTTGGAATGAAACAGTTGTTAATCGTTGGATTCGGCGGAGCTATTGGTAGTATTGCCCGTTTTCTGGTTTCGAAGC
>Ga0302286_10000891_pt1 | contig 23148 bp, 19 predicted proteins | sample III_Fen_E2_3_FD_198765 | JGI IMG/M metagenome (GOLD analysis project Ga0302286, IMG submission 198765) | Peat permafrost microbial communities from Stordalen Mire near Abisko, Sweden - III_Fen_E2_3 | ecosystem: Environmental > Terrestrial > Soil > Wetlands > Permafrost | place: Sweden: Abisko...
TCTTCGTTACGAGAGTATAGCCAGTTACCATTTACTTGGCGAAATTATCTTCGTCATTCTGTTTTTGTTCTTAAGATTGTTGCATTGGCATTACTTATTGTTGCTTTAGCACGTCCACAGTCATCGAAAAGTTGGGCCGATTCTACCACATTTGGTATTGATATTGTAATTGCACAAGACGTTTCGAGTTCAATGCTTGCCGAAGATTTAAAACCAAATCGTCTTGAAGCTGCTAAGAATGTTGCAAAACAATTTATTTCGGGTCGTCCTTACGATAGAATCGGGCTTGTTGCTTTTAGTGGTGAAAGCTTTACTCAATGTCCAATAACATCCGATCATGCAGTTTTATTGAATTTGTTTAAAGATGTTAAATGTGGAATTATAAACGATGGAACAGCTATTGGTTTAGGTTTGGCAAATGCAATTACACGCCTTCGCGATAGTGATGCAAAGAGTAAAGTAATTATTCTTTTAACTGACGGGGAAAATAATCAAGGAGATATTGATCCGCAAACTGCAGCTCAAATAGCTCAAAAGTATAATATTCGTGTTTATACAATTGGTATTGGAACAGAAGGTATGGCTCCTTATCCGTTCGATACACCTTATGGGAAACAATATCAAAACATTCCAGTCAAAATTGATGAAGCATTGTTAAAAGAAATTGCTCGCACAACAGGTGGAGGATATTATAGAGCTGAATCGACAAAAAAATTACAAACTATTTATGAAAAAATAGATAAACTCGAAAAATCGAAAGTCGAAATACAACAATATTCAAAGAAAAACGAAGAGTTTTTTGCGTATGTATTAGTTGCATCAATATTGATTTTCTTAAGCTTATTATTAAAATACACAATATTTAGAAATATACCTTAAAGCATTAAAATAATGGAATTGTTTAGATACGCACATCCCGCATATTTGATGGCATTATGGTCGTTGCCCGTATTTGTTTTACTTTTTATTTTAGCATTGATAATAAGACAAAGAGCCATAAAAAAGTTTGGCGATTTGGCTATTATTTCTGCTTTGATGCCCGAAGTTTCAATCGTTCGTTTAGTAATAAAATTCATACTATCGCTAGCTGTATTTGTGCTGATAGTAATAGCATTGGCTCGTCCTCAATTTGGTTCAAAACTTGAAAAAGTTAAACGTCGTGGTGTTGAGGTAATGGTTGCTCTTGATATTTCGAATAGTATGAAATGCGAAGATATTGCACCGAATCGTTTGGAACGATCTAAAATGGCAATCCTCAAATTAATTGAGCAAATGCAAAATGATAAAATTGGAATTATCATTTTTGCTGGCGATGCTTATACACAATTACCTATGACAGCCGATTATGGAGCTGCAAAGCTTTTCTTGAATACGATTAAACCAAACTTTATTGAAGAGCAAGGAACTGCAATAGGTAAAGCATTAGATTTAGGTTTAAACTCATTTACCGAAGAATCACAAGTAGGAAAAGCAATTATTGTAATCTCTGATGGTGAAAATCATGAGGACGATGCTGTTGCAAAAGCAAAAGATTGTGCCGATAAAGGAATTATTGTTCACACAATAGGAATGGGTACGCCTGAAGGACGTCCAATACCAATTTCACCCAATAGCAATGAATATTTAAAAGATAATCAAGGAAATGTGGTTGTAACTACAATCAATGAACAGATGCTAAAAGAAATTGCAGCATCGGGCAAGGGAATGTATGTTCGTGCATCAAACTCAAGTGCAGGTTTAGATGTGCTTTACAACGAAATTAACAAAATGAACAAAACAGATATCGAATCGAAAATCTATACCGATTATGATGAGAAATTTCAAATCTTTGTTGCTATAGCAATTCTACTCTTAATTCTAGAATTAATTGTAATTGAACGAAGAAATAAATTATTGAAACGCATTAGAATATTTGATATTAAAACAAAAAGTTAATTAATAATTAATCGTAGGGACAAGTCGCGACTTGTCCTTGCATAAAAATTGAAATAATGATAAAGCATATTGTAATCTGGAAATTGAAAGACGAAGTAAATGGTAAATCTAAATCTGAGAACATTTCGACAATGAAAAAAATGCTCGAAGATTTAGTTGGAAAAGTACCTACAATCGTAAGTTTAAACGTTGAAGTAAAATCGGAACAAGCACCAGCAAATTGCGATGATATTATTTTAATAAGTGAGTTTAAAACTTGGGAGGATTTAGACTTATATGCTAATCATCCTGAGCATTTAAAAGTAGTTGATTTTGTAAAAACGGTAGTTGAAAAACGTTCAGCTGTTGATTATTTATTTTAATAAGATCTATTGCAATTAAACTTTGTGCAATTGTATTTAATATTATTTATAAAAAAAATGAAGAACTTAGTTTTCATAATTGGCTTGTCTTTTATGCTCGGTGTAAAGGTCTTTGCACAAGAAGAAAATTCCCTCATTCGTAAGGGGAACGACAAGTATGTTTCAAAGAAATACGAAGATGCACAGGTTGATTATCTTGCAGCACTCGATAAAAATACCAATTCGTTTAAAGCACGCTTCAATTTATCCGATTCGTATTATCAACAAAAGAAATACGAAAATGCATTGAAAGAGCTAAGCTATTTAGTCAATAACGAAAAAGACAAAATGCGTTTAGCAAGTGTTTATCATAATATTGGGAATTGCTATTATAAAATGGGCAAACTCAATGAAGCTGAAGATGCATATAAAAAGGCATTACGAAATAATCCTAAAGATGAGGACACCAAATATAACCTTGCTTTAGTAAAAGGTAAAAAGAATAATGGTGGAAAAGGTGGCGATTCGAAGGATAAAAATAAAGATAAGGATAAAGATAAAAAAGATAAGCAAGACCAAAAGAAACAAGATCAGAATAAGAATAAAGACGATCAAAAGAAGCAAGATCAGCAACAAAAACAGCAACCACAGCCACAACAAAATAAGTTGAGCAAGGAAGATGCAGACAGAATGCTTGATGCTATGCAACAAGATGAAAAAAAGACGCTCGAAAAGATGAAAGAACAGCCCAAAACAAAGGCTAGAAGTGTGAAGATAGAAAAAGCGTGGTAATTAATCTTAATTAGTAAGAAGTACTAAGATAAATAGTATTTTTGCAAAAATATAAAAGCAGTTTTTCCATGAAGTTAAAACATTTTATAACAATTGTTCTTTGTAGTTTAATGCTACAAGGATTCTCACAAAATGTGAGTTTTACAGCATCGGCCGAAAGGGTACTTTCTGTTGGTGAACGTTTTTCATTAACGTTTACTGTTAATGCTGAAGGTTCTGGATTCCGAGCAGCACCCATGCCTGATTTTAATATATTATCTGGTCCGAATGCTTCTCAAAGTACAAGTATGTCTATTGTAAATGGAAAAATGAGCCAAAGTATGTCGTTGCAATATACATTTATTTTGGAGCCTGTTCGTGAAGGAACATTTACAATTAAACCAGCTCAAATTACTGTTAATGGGAAAACCTATAGTAGTAATCAAGTAATGATTAAAGTTATTAAAGGAAATAATCCTCCTCCAACACAACAGAAACAAGGTGCAAAAGTAACTGGAGATGTTAGTTCTGAAAATTTATTTGTAAGGATTGAATTAAATTCAAAATCTGTTTTTGTTGGTGAACCAATTAGAGCAACAGTAAAATGTTATTTAAAACCATCATCAGGAATGCAACTCTCAGGTATTAATTATACTAAATTCCCTTCTTTTACTGGTTTCTTTTCTCAAATTATTGATGAAGCAAAACAGTTAACACTTCAAAGAGAAGCAGTAAATGGCCAAATATATGAATCTTGTTTTTTAAGATCAGTTCTTTTATATCCTCAAATAAGTGGTAAATTAATAATTGATCCAATTGAGTTAGAGGTAATGTATAATAAACCAGTAGGAAGAAATTTCTTTGGCCTTGTATATGATCAAGATTCAAAAAAAATAACATCAGCAAAAACAGATATAACGGTTAAACCTCTTCCTACTGGTGCTCCTGCAAGTTTTAGTGGTGCTGTTGGTTCATTTGGTTTATCGGTTGGGGTTAATAAAACCAAAGTAAAAGCTAATGAAGCAATAACATTGAAATTAAAAATCAATGGAACGGGTAATTTGAAATTAGCCGATCATACAAAGCTTACTTTCCCTGCCGATTTTGAATCGTATACACCTAAATTAAGTACTGATATAAAGAATACAACTGCTGGTTCCGAAGGTTCCAAAACATGGGAGTATCTGGTGATTCCACGCCATTCAGGAACCTTTACAATTCCTGCTGTGAAGTTTGCTTATTTCGATGTAAAATCGCAAAAATATAAAGAACTTTCGTCTGACGAATTTGTAATAAACGTAGAAAAGGGTAATGCTGCAGAGAATCAAGGAGCAGTTGTTCAAGGTTATTCTAAAGAAGATGTTAAGTTCTTGGGAAGTGATATCCGTTATATTAATACAGAAGATGGAACTCTCAAAAAACAATCAAGCTTTTTGCTAGGAAGTGTATTATTGTGGATTTTGTTTTTACTACCAGTTGTTGGATTATTAGTAATAGTAATTGTTCGTCGTAAACAAATTAAGGAAAATAGTAACTGGAAAAATGTACGTAGTAAAAAAGCAAATAAAGTGTCGCGAACACGTTTAAAATTAGCTGCACAATATATTAGAGACAATAAAGATGCAGCGTTTTACGAGGAAGTTATGAAAGCAGCTTGGGGATATATGAGCGATAAACTTGGTATTCCAGTTTCGGAGTTGACAAAAGATACTGTTGTTGAATCGTTGAATAAAAAAGGTATTAATATTGAATTGGGACAACGATTGGTAAAACTTCTTGATCAATGTGAATTTGCTCGTTTTGCACCATCGGCGGCTCAATCATCAAAAGAAGATTTATATACCGAAGCTGAATTTTTGATTAATGAATTTGAAAGGGTTTTGTAATATGCAACGAAATAAAATATCGATTTACGTAATCGCAATTATAGCATTCTTTTTTACGGCATCACAATTGTTTGCCTCAAATGCTAACGATTCTTTGAAAAATGCTAACGATTTGTATGCAAAAAAACAATTCGATAAAGCTTTACCAATCTATTTAGCTTTGAATAAAAGTGGATATGTTTCATCAACATTATATTATAATATTGGATGTGCTTATTTCAAAACAAACGATTTTGTGCGAGCAATTTTGTTCTTTGAACGAGCTCAATTATTAGATCCCAATAATGAAGATATTAAATTTAATATTGAGGTTGCTCGTGCTCGTCAAGTTGATAAGTTAGATGTTATTCCAGAATTCTTCTTTACTAATTGGATGAAGTTTATTGCTGGAGTTATTTCGTCAAATGCATGGTCATTATTAGCATTGTTTTTATTTATTGGTGCAATGTCTTTGATGTTTTTATTCTTTTTTGCAACTTCAGTTTCGTCAAAACGAACTTTTTTTGGACTTGCAATGGGATTAATAGTTTTTTCAGCAATAGGAATATGGTTTTCATCTATTCAAAAGGATAGAATTAATGTTCGTACAGCTGCTATTGTTCTCAATCCATCGGTTACCGCTAAAAGCTCGCCAGATGATGCAGGAACCGACTTATTCTTAATTCACGAAGGATTGAAGGTAAATGTAGAAGAAACTGTTGCAGGTTGGGTTAAAATTAAACTTAGCAATGGTACGGTAGGCTGGTTGAAAAAATCGGATATCGAAAAGATATAGAAATCAAGGTTTACTTGATTATTGATTACTTTAAATGATTATAAATTATTAAGACGCATGGAAGTGCGTCTTTTTTGTTTTTAGTTGTTAAACCCAAATCGTTGATTCAATATTCGCTGATCAACTTTTCTGTTTGCTAGTGATTGGAAAATTTCAGTTGCTTGCTTTTTTTGTAGCAAACTAGGCAAGTGGTGTGGTTTTATTGTATTAAATGAATCAATAGAATCATTTAATACCACAAGTCTTTGTAATGAAGAGCAATGTAAATAAGAGTTTTTGAGTTCCATAATTTTAAAAGAATTAATACTTAAGACATTAAAAACTAAAAATCACGTCTTTTGTTTCTTCTTTTTTGCCGCTGGAAATAATACGTTATTTAAAATTAATCTATAACCTGGTGAGTTTTTATGATTTGCCAATTCTGTTGGTGGATCGCCCACAAAATGACGATAATCTTCGGGATCGTGACCACCGAAAAATGTCCACGTTCCATTTCCTAAAGTGCCATGAATGTAACGAGCTTCGTTAGCTGTTTTTAATTCACCCATTATTATTACATCCGATTTTATTACATCTTTGTTAAAGGCTGTTGTTTGTCCCATAAAACCAGGAATCATATTTGTATGATCCTGACATAGCATTGAAGGAACAGGATCCCATTTCGCCGAAAATTCAAATAGTGTAAAGAAATCTTGATCTTGAGGTACTTTGCGAGTATCAGTTACATCTATGTTCGAGAATTCATAAACCATTGGGTTTGTTTCAAGTTTGAAATTGGTAAATGCCAAACATTTTGAAAAATCAAGTTTTGATTGTTGATTAGGATCTGCGGCATCTCCGTCGAACATACTTTCGCAAATATCATCGTTTTCAGCAGCTAAAGAAATGTCGAACGAATCGGTTCCCGAGCACATTGAAAATAAAAAACCTCCGTTGCGAACAAATTCTTTTATCGATTTTGTAACAAACAATTTCAATTGCGAAACTTTTGTGAAACCTAAAGATTTTGCCATAGCTTCGGCATTTGCAACTTGGTCGATATACCATTGTGCACCGTGATAGCTTGCATAAAACTTACCGTATTGACCCGTAAAATCTTCGTGATGCATGTGAAGCCAATCGTATTTTTTGAGTGCTCCTTTTACAATTTCTTCGTCATAAATAACATCATAAGGAATCTCAGCATATTTTAATCCTAAAGTTACAGCATCATCCCAAGGTAATTTATCTTTGGGTGAATAAACAGCCATTTTAGGTGCTTTTTCGAGCTTTACAATGTCCATATTTACTTCGGGTTGGCTTATTTCTGCAATAATTGCATTTACTTGAGCATCTGCAATTATTTCGTACGAAACGCCTCTAATATCGCATTCTGTTTTTAGTTCAGAACGATAATCGAGCAAAAAACTTCCACCACGATAATTGAGTAACCATTTAGCTTCAACAGAATTTTGTAAAGCCCAATAGCAGATTCCATAAGCTTTTAAATGGTCCTTTTGCTTTTCGTCCATCGGAATCAAAAAGCCAAAGCCCGAAACAAGTTTAGGGAATAATACGAGAACGAAAAGTATATATTTTACGATTTTCATTTATTAAAATGGTGCATCTAATGGATTAAAATTTGTTGTTGGAAACGACTCTATTAGAACCGAATCATTTGAAAAAGAAGTGTTTTCAGCATTCATTTTCGAAGGGAAACTAACCTTAGGTTTGTCGCCAAAAGTTATGTCACTTAAGCTTGTAGGTAAAATACCATCGAAGTTTTCGGTGAATTTTGCGAATTCTTTTTCAAATCGAAGTTGAATATCTTCCAAAGCACCATTACGATGTTTTGCAATAATGATTTCGGCCATACCAATAGTGCTATTTCCTTCACTATCTTCGGTGATTTTATAATATTCAGGACGATGAATAAAAGCTACAATATCAGCATCTTGCTCTATCGCTCCCGATTCACGTAAGTTTGAAAGTTGAGGACGATATTCATTCGTTTTATCTATCGAACGGTTAAGCTGAGACAGTGCAATAACGGGTATTTCCAATTCCTTTGCAATGGCTTTCAACTGACGTGAAATGGTACTAATTTCCTGCTCACGACTTCCAGAGTTTGGAGCATTCATCAACTGCAAATAATCGACAAATACACATTTTATTTTATGCTTTTGATGTAAGCGACGACATTTTGCACGGAATTCAAATATTGAAAGGGCAGGAGTATCATCCAAATAAATTGGCGACGCAAGTAAAGATTTTGTACGTTCCTCGAGTATTGCCCATTCTTCGGTTGTTAATTTCCCGTTTTTAATTTTTCCATGTTCAAGTTCAGTTTCGCTTACAATAAGACGCATTACTAACTGAATGTTCGACATCTCAAGTGAAAACATTGCAACTGGAATATTATGGTCAACTGCCATGTTTCGAAGCATCGAAAGAATAAATGCTGTTTTTCCCATAGAAGGACGTGCAGCAATTATAATTAAATCGGATGCTTGAAGTCCAGATGTGACACGGTCAATTTTAGTAAATCCTGTTGGAATTCCACTTAAACCATCATCGCGTTTTCCTGCTTCTTCAATGTTTTTGATTGCTTCTTTTATCAAATCAGAAATGGGAGTTGACTCTTTCTTTAGACGACTTTCTGCAACTTTAAAAAGTTCATTTTCGGAAAAATCGATAAGGTCATATACGTCCATTTCTGGATCGAATGCTTTGTTTTGAATTTCCGAAGAAACCCGAATCAATTCACGTTGAATGAATTTTTGAGCAATGATTTTTGCGTGATATTCAATAGCTGCTGCTGATGAAACTTTTTGAGTAAGATTGGTGATATAAAATGCACCACCTACTTTTTCAAGTTCTTCTTTTTTTCGTAACTCTTCAATAACCGTCATCATGTTGATGGGTTCTTCGCGAGTTGCTAAATTACGGATAGCAGTGAAAACCTTTTGGTTAGCATCTTTATAGAAACATTCTGGTTTTAATAAATCCATAACCAAAATAGCAGCATCAGGCTCAATCATTAACTGACCAAGTACTATTTCTTCTATATCAATTGCGTTTGGTGGAACCTTCCCAAGTTCGTTATATATCTGGGTTCCTAGAGGTTGTTGCTTTTTCTTATATTCCGCCATTTTAAAAAATCATTTTGACAAAGATAATCAGCCAAAACGTTATTTGTTACAATGGTTACTAACGATACGTTGTTAGTTCTCTGTTGAAAACTTTATTCGAATCTTTCTTCAGCGTTGATTTTGTGGCCATTAAGGAATGAAACAACATCCATTCTTTTCTTTCCTGCAGGTTGAAGGTCAGTAATACTAATATATCCATCACTACATGCTACCTTGATGTAATGCTTTGAATCAGTTATAATTGAACCTGGTTTTATACTATGTAAATCTTTTTCAAAGGTTGTTGAAAAGATTTTAACCGTGGTTTTTAATTCACCTAAAACAAGTTCAGTCCACGCAGCTGGATACGGGGAAAAACCTCTAACTAAGTTGTGAATCGACTCAGTGTCAGTATTCCAGTTTATTTTACACGTTTCCTTATTAATTTTTGGTGCTGGACGTAAATTTTCAACAGGTATATTAGCTTGAGGAATAGGTTTTATTTCATCAACAATAATTGCATTTGTTGTTTTAATAACTAACGTTGCACCTATAGTCTTAAGCTTTTCATACAAACTACCTATATTGTCGTTGGGTTCGATTGTAACTTTTTCTTGAAAAATAATATTTCCAGTGTCAATTTGTTCTTCGATAAAAAATGTAGTTACACCCGTTTCAGTATCTCCATTAATTATTGCCCAATTTATAGGAGCAGCACCTCTATATTGAGGTAATAATGATGCATGTAGATTAAATGTTCCTTTGGTTGGCATATCCCAAACAACTTTGGGCAACATCCTAAAAGCTACAACTATTTGCAAATCGGCATTAAATGCTGCAAGTTCATTTATGAATGTCTCGTTTTTTAAACTTTCTGGTTGAAGTACTGGAATGTTTTGCGATAAAGCATATTCTTTTACTGCAGAAAAACTTAATTTTTGACCACGACCAGCTGGTTTATCAATAGCCGTTACAACAGCTACAACATTAAAATTTTGTTCAACTAATTGTTTCAAAGGTTCAACTGCAAATTCAGGAGTACCCATGTAAACTATCTTTAATGACGATTTATCGCTCATACTATAAATTTTATGATGTAAAAGTATAAATTAAATGGAGATCTACCAGTTTTTATACATGCTTAGTTCTGGCGATGAACCAAGATACGTATGGTATGAATAATAAAAGAGTAGCGAAATTCCTGACAATCGGACTTCGGCTCCTATACTTATTGGTTCATAACCCGACGATGCTCTCAAAAGGAAATAGATTCGATTATTGATATTGTATTCACCCATTATATCAAATTGCGATTTTGTGTTTTGCATTTTCTCAACTTGTGTATGAATACTTATGTTTTTAGCTATATAAGATATCCCGATTGCAAAATCATTGCTTCCGTAGCTCGTTTTTTTATTATGAGAAATGTTTCGAAGAACCGAAGATATTTTCCATTTTGGAAAAGGTAAAATGCTTAATCCAATGGAAGGAGTATATTGATGAATAGCTTTATATTCGGAGCCTTGATTGACAACAGTATGCGAAAATGAAATTCCCAAAGCAAGTTTGTCGTTCAGCTTTTTACTCATTAAAAAACTTTGCGATGAATACCAATATGCTTGATTACCAAAATAATTGGCGAATAAACCAAGACTTACTTGTTTCAATTTATATGAACCAAAACCTACGACTGAACTATTTTCTTTCATAAGAAAACGGTTGGAGTAGGTTAGTCCTATGTTATTTTCGTTTAATGAAATGGGGGCAATACCCGAAATAGGATTGTAAGCTCGCTCCGAATTGATTATAGTATGCGAGGGAATTGAATAAAAAGCTCTTGGAGTATCGTCCGAAGCAAATAGTTCTGACGATATCAAGAACAATAAAAAAATCTTACTGAAAAGAGCAAGTGACGAACGCAAATTGTTGTTTTTAGTTTGTTTTATAATCGAATTTAATGCTTTGCAATTCGTTGTTTGCTTTTATGATTTTGTCTTTTAATGTTTCTTTGTAAACTTTCAAATCAGCTTTTACTCGTTCATCTGATTGTGCAATAATTTGTGCAGCAAGTATTCCAGCATTTAATCCACCATTTACACCAACAGTTGCAACTGGAATTCCAGGAGGCATTTGAACAATTGCAAGTAAAGCATCTAAACCACTTAACGATGCATTAATTGGAACACCAATTACAGGAAGTGTAGTCATCGAAGCAATTACACCAGGTAAATGTGCGGCCATTCCAGCAGCTGCAATAATTGCTTTTATTCCATTTTCTTCAGCGTTTTTTGCAAATTTTTCAACAGCTTCTGGTGTGCGATGTGCTGAAAGTGCATTTATCTCAAACGGAATTTTCATGTCGTTTAAAAACTTTGCCGCAGCTTCCATTACAGGCATATCCGATGTACTGCCCATTATTATACTTACTTGTGCTTTCATATTATTTTAGTTTCTGCAAAAATAGTAGAATTTATTTTCTTTTAAAAGTTCTGTTTGGAATTACACATATTGTTTTCTTTAAAAGGAAACCAAAATGAAAACGTTGTTCCTTCGTTGGGGATAGAAGATACAGTAATTTCTCCTTGTAAATTATGCAACAAGCCTTTTACAATGGCAAGACCAAGTCCCGAACCAATATGAGCTTTGCCTGTACTTTGTACTTGAGTGAATCTATCAAAAATAGCATCAATATTTTGTACTGAAATTCCGATACCAGTATCTTTAACCTCAAAATGTAGTTCTTTATTTATCGATTTTACAGTAATAGTTACGCTTCCTATATCAGTAAATTTTAATGCGTTATGAATAAGGTTTGATAGAATTTGTCTAGTTTTTATTCTATCTATAAAAATGTATTTATGTCTAAAAATTTCATCACAGTCAAAGATAATTTCTACTTGTTCTTTATCGATGCGTTTTTTTATTCCAGTAAAATATTCTTTTAAATCATTGAAAATATTGTCTAATGTTTGAATTTCATACTGTACCGTTATTTGACCCGATTCAATTTTTGCAATGTCCAACAAATCATTAATCATAGACAATAAATCGTCACCTCTATTTTTAATTATTGATGAATATTTCTTTAATGAATCTGCATCGTTATAAAATTCCGGTAAAATTTGTGCAAATCCCATAATTGCATTGAGTGGTGTGCGTATTTCGTGACTAAGATTTTGCAAAAATGCAGTTTTTAAACGATCACTTTCTTCGGCTTTTGCTTTTGCAATTTTAAGTTCTTCGTTTTGTTTAATTGAAGAAAACTCTGCATTTTTTCGTTCTTCAATATTTGCACCAAAACAAATATATTCGACATCTGATATTTTTACGGCATAAACTTCAGCCCAAATTCTATTTCCACTTTTATGAATAATTTGAAAATCTCGTCGAACCATTCCATTTTCAACCATACTTTGAAAAGCTTTTAAATCTTCTTCTAAAGTCTCTGGTGGTTGAAGTTCAGCCATATTTTTTTTAAGTAATTCTTCGCGAGAATAGCCCGTAATTTTGCATGCTGCATCGTTAACATCAGTATAAAAGCCTTGAAGATTTACTACAAATATTCCTATAGGTGAGTGTTCGAGATATGACTTAAATTTTTCTTCCGATTCTTCTATTCGTTTTTGTTTTTCGATTATCTCTTCAGCATTTTTCTTTATTCTTTGTTTAAAGAAATGGCGAATTATAATTGAAATAACAACTATTTCCGAAAGAATAACCAATATCCAAATTACAAAATCTTTTGATGTATAACTGTTTGATTGATTGATTAATATAGGTTTATGAATTGCTTTGGCAAAACTTGGATTTGAGAACAGTACAATAAATACCGAAATACATAATGCTATTTTATAAATCGTATTCTTCATGTTAACATTCAAAAATGATTAAATGTCTAAATATTAAAAAGATACTATGTAAAAGGATTTTGACAGACATGTTGTATTCAATTATTTATATGCAAATATAAAAAACTACTTGAATTATCATTATGAAATTAAATAAAAGACATAAATTCGCTTTTGTTTTTGATATGTCAAAAGTGATAAATGTACACGATAAAGAGTTTTCTCTTTTTATTAGTGAACTGCAAATAAAACAAGAGGTTAAGCGAATAGCCGACCAGCTTAGTTTAGATGTTGCAGGACGTAAACCTCTATTTTTATGTGTATTAAACGGTGGTTTTATGTTTGCTGCCGATTTGTTTAAACATATATCAGAACCTTGCGAAATTAGTTTTGTAAAATTTGCATCGTATGAGGGAATTAGTTCAACCGGTAGTGTTAAGGAACTAATCGGGTTAAATGAATCAATAGAAGGACGTTTAGTAATTGTCATCGAAGATATTGTAGATACCGGTCGTACCATGCAAATGATGCGTAATCGGTTATTTGAGCTTGGTGCTAAAGATGTAAAAATTGTAAGTTTACTGCTTAAACCCGAAGCACTGGAAGTTGATATATCGGTGCAATATGTAGCTTTTGAAATAGCCAAAGATTTTGTAGTAGGCTATGGATTAGATTATGACGGGCTAGGTAGAAATTACGCCGACATATATAAACTGAAAGAATAAGTAATGTAATTTTAAATATATATTCAATGTTAAATATCGTACTTTTTGGACCTCCAGGAGCTGGAAAAGGAACTCAATCAGAGTTAATAATTGAAAAATATGGCCTAGTTCATTTTTCAACGGGTGATATATTGCGTGGAGAAATTGCTGCAAATTCACCATTGGGATTAGAAGCAAAATCTTTTATGGAAAAAGGATCGTTAGTTCCAGATAGTGTTGTTATTGGAATGATAGGTAATAAAATTGAAGCTAATAAATCGGCTAAAGGTTTGATTTTTGATGGATTCCCTCGAACTACTGCTCAAGCAGCTGCTTTAGATGAAATTATGGCTGAAAAAGGTTTGAAAATTTCTGGAATGATTGCACTTGAAGTTGAAGAAAACGAATTAATTACTCGTTTATTAGAAAGAGGTAAAGTTTCTGGTCGTGCTGACGATCAAGATCGTAGTATTATTGCAAATCGTATTTCGGTTTATAACAAAGAAACATTCCCAGTAAAAGACTTCTACGAAGCTCAAGGTAAATACAAAGGTGTTTACGGTATTGGTGAAATTGATGCAATTTTTGGAAAAATATCTGAAGCTATCGAAGCTTTAAAATAGTAATTCTAGAAGATAAATGAAGGGTGGAGAACAATAGTTTTTCACCCTTTTTTATTGGTTTAAAACAGATTAAAATAAACAAAACACAATAGAAAAAACTCAAAACTTTATTAATTGTTTTTCTTATCTTTGCCCCTCATATTTTTTTGAATATTTCATTGATAAAATAATGGCACAGCAATTAAGTGAACAAGAAATCATCCGCCGTCAGTCGCTCGACGAGTTACGAAAATTAGGAATAGAGCCATATCCGGCTGCCGAATATAAAGTTGACACCTTTTCTTCAAATATCCGCAACGATTTTGATCCCGAAAAAAAGAATTATCAAAATGTTACCTTAGCAGGTCGCATTATGAGTCGTAGAATGATGGGTAAAGCATCGTTCATCGAAATTCAAGATTCAGAAGGACGCATTCAATGTTATGTAAACAGAGATGAAATTTGTCCAGGTGAAGACAAAGAAATGTACAATACCGTATTTAAGCGTTTGCTAGATATTGGTGATTTTATTGGCGTTAAAGGTTATGCTTTTGTTACACAAATGGGCGAGAAATCGATTCACGTGAGCGAATTTACTGTTTTGAGTAAATCGGTACGTCCATTACCAATAGTAAAAGTTCAAGGCGATAAAGTTTTTGATTCATTTAGTGATCCTGATGCACGTTACCGTCAACGCTATGTCGATCTTGTGGTAAACCCAGGAGTTCGCGAAGTGTTTATTGCTCGTTCAAAAATAGTAAATACAATGCGTGAGTTTTTCAACACAAAAGGTTATTTGGAAGTTGAAACTCCTGTACTTCAACCAATACCAGGTGGAGCATCGGCACGTCCATTTATTACTCATCACAATGCATTAAATATTCCATTATACTTAAGAATTGCAAACGAATTGTATCTGAAACGCCTTATTGTTGGTGGTTTTGAAGGTGTATATGAGTTTGCAAAAGATTTCCGTAACGAAGGAATGGACAGAACACATAATCCGGAATTTACCGTAATGGAAATTTATGTAGCATACAAAGACTACAACTGGATGATGGATTTTACCGAAGAAATGATTGAGCGTGTAGCTCTTGCATTGCATGGAAAAACCGAAGTGCAATTGGGCGATAATATCATCAATTTCAAACGTCCATTCAAACGTATAACCATGTTTGATGCAATTAAAGAACATACTGGCATAGATATTTCGGGAATGGATGAAACGGCTCTTCGTGGGGTTTGTAAAGAATTACATATCGAAGTTGAAGAATCGATGGGAAAAGGTAAGTTGATAGACGAAATCTTTGGCGAAAAATGCGAAGGTTCATACATTCAACCTACATTCATTATCGACTATCCTGTTGAAATGTCGCCATTATGTAAAAAACATCGCTCAAATCCCGATTTGACCGAACGTTTTGAGTTAATGGTAAATGGAAAAGAATTGTGTAATGCATATTCAGAACTTAACGACCCAATTGACCAATTGGAACGTTTCGAAGATCAATTAAAATTATCGCAAAAAGGTGACGATGAGGCTATGTTTATTGACATGGACTTTGTACGTGCACTTGAATATGGAATGCCACCAACATCGGGTATGGGAATTGGAATTGATCGTTTAACAATGATTATGACCAATCAAGTTTCGATTCAAGATGTTCTTTTCTTCCCTCAAATGAAGCCAGAAAAAGTGGCTCAAAAAGATGATATTTCGAAATATACTGAGAAAGGTATACCTCAAGAGTGGGCAGATATATTACAACAATTAGGATATGTTACCTTAGCAAAAGTACAAGAAACAAAACATACAAAACTTCACCAAGAATTGTGTGGTTACAATAAGAAAAACCAATTAGGTTACACAAATCCAAGTATGGATGATGTTGCTAATTGGGTGAAATAAATAGAATTAAACCCAATGTCAAAAGTTGGAAACGTAATTCGTAATTGATAAATCGTAATTGATATTTATGGAATCGGAAAGTAAAAAAGTTGCGTTAATAGGAAGTGGAAGTTGGGCAACAGCTATTGCAAAGATATTGTTACAAAATATCGATACCTTAAAATGGTATATTCGTGAGCCTGAAATCATCAGTCATATGCTTCAACATCAGCATAATCCATTGTATCTTTCTTCAATTCAATTTGATATTTCGAAACTTGAATTATACGATAACATAAACGAAATAATAGAAGATTCTGATATTATAATATTCTGTATTCCTTCGAAATTTGTAAAAGGATTGTCGAGCAATATTACTGCAAGTTTTGATTGTAAACAGGTTGTTACGGCTATTAAAGGTATTGTTCCCGATGAGAATTTAATTATTTCTGAATATCTAAAACAACGATTTGGAATTGATGATAATAGAATGGCTGTATTTTCGGGACCTTGTCATGCTGAGGAAGTTGCCTTAGAACGTCTTTCGTATTTAACAGTAGGTTCTAAAAATCAGGTTTTTGCAAAAGAATTTTCGGAAATTGTGAAAAGCAACTTTATTAGAGTTTGTGTTTCCGAAGATGTTGAAGGAATTGAATATGCAGCTGTAATGAAAAACATTATGGCATTGGCTGCTGGTATTTGTCATGGTTTGGGCTATGGCGATAACTTTACATCGGTTTTAATATCGAATGCAATACAAGAAATGAATCGTTTTGTTGCAACGGTAAATCCTTTGAAAAGAGATATTAATGATTCAGTTTATCTTGGTGATTTACTTGTTACAGCTTATTCTCAATTTAGTCGCAATCGTACTTTTGGTGCAATGATAGGAAAGGGCTATTCGGTTAAATCGGCCGAATTGGAAATGACAATGATTGCTGAAGGATATTATGCTGCTTATTCTATAAAACATATTAACGATAAATATGGTGTTGATATGCCAATTACAACTGCCGTTTACAATGTTTTATATGAACGAATTGCACCTGCAGTTGAGTTTAAACTACTTTCAGAATATTTAAAGTAAAAAGGTATAGAAAAATAGTTCCACTAAACTTAACAAAAATAAAAGAATAGCGTATTAGGATATCTAATACGCTATTTCTGTTTGTATTACATATAAATTATAGAATGATGATTCAAAGATTACTCTTGTTTTTATTGGTTATTTCTGCTTCAAAATCATTTGGTCAAATGATTATAATTGATGATAATGTTGTTTTAAAACCAGGTATTTATAAAGATTTTGAAGAGTTTAAATTCAATAATCCATCAATTTTATTAATATATAAAATTGATTCTAATGAATATAAAAGTATAGATCAATTTAATCCTGAGAATAGCCATTTTTCATATAGATTAATTATTGATAAACAAAAAGCGAAACAAATAGGTTCCGTATTTGGCTTTTGTGATGGACATCGAATATTTATTAACGAGACAAATCCAATAATTAGCGAAAAAGTGGACTTTGAATTACTCCAATTTGTTGGTTTATATTCTTATTTTGAGCAGTTTGTATATTTGCCAGGCGAAATGGGAGCTCCTAATTCAAGTATTATTATCGATAAAATGATAAATATTAATAATGGAGATGTTACAATAATTACTGATCAAGAAATTGGTCACATACTTTCGAACGATAATCAATTATTAAAACAATTTACAGCATTAATCGATAAAAAAACAAATGTAAAAGATTATTTGGCATTGTATTCACTTAAACATAAACAAGATGGGGTACTGTGCCGCGATAAAAAAATGACAAAAGCTGAGGCCGATTCATTTATCACTCGTCAAAAAACAGATACAACTGACATGCTTTATTATCATCGTTTAGCATCTAAATTAAAAACTAATCCAGCTTTTTCTGATGCAAAATTTGAAGAAGAGTATTATGAAAACGGTACTCGTAAATCGATAGGCTTTAATACTCGATGTAATTTTGATCCCAATGATCAGTTCTTATATTGTGTTGGACTTTGGAAATCATTTTATGAAAATGGACTTATTAAAGAGGAAATATTTTATTCTATTACTAGCAAAATCATTAGTCGTATTCGATATGATGAAAATGGGAAAATTGTGAAATAAAATATTGCTCATTAATTTTTGTATTCTCAATAAATCTACTTTGTTTTGTTAAACATTAAAATTGTTAGTTATTAATCTTTTACAAACTACATTTTTAATATTTTTAACTATAAACAAAACAAAATGAAACAGATTTTTCTACTTAGTTTCTTCCTTTTTAGTTTTCAACTAAGCTTTTCTCAGCAAAAAATAATTAAATATTTCAATAGCGAATGGCAACTTTGTTCAAAAGATGATGCTGCGTATTATCGTGAAATAGAGTACGATAATGATGGAAAACCTCAGGGTTTTGTTCGTGATTTTTTTATAAGTGGAAAGCTTCAATGGGAGGGACATTTATCGGCCGATAGTCCTGAAATTTATGAAGGTAATTGTGCTTGGTATTATGAAAATGGACGAGTTGCCGAAAAGGCATTTTATATATCTGGAGAAGTAGAAGGGGAGTTTCATTCATACTATGAAAATGGAAAAGATAAAGAAATCTACTTTTGTAATCGAGGAATTTTAAATGGAAATGGGAGTTCTTATTACGACGATGGTGCTCTTTATTCGACTTATACATACAAAAATAATTTGTTAGAAGGAACAGTAATAAATTATTTTGAAGACGGGAAAACGATAAGTCAGCAATGCGTTTATGCAGATGGTCAACTCAATGGCAAATGTATCGTCAATTATCAGAATGGCAAACCGCAATCAAGTAGTAATTATGTCGATAGTATTGTAACAGGACAGAAATTAAGCTATTACGAGTCGGGAATTGTACAAAGCAATGAAATGTACATGTATGGAAAATTAATGGGAGTATCGTTATATTATTACGAGAGTGGACATTTACAAAGTAAAAGAACTTATAGAGATATAGGTAAAGTTTCTCCATCAAGCGACGATATCTATTTTTATGAAAATGGTCATACATCTAAAAAAGAAAAAATAGTTGAAGGATTAAAACAAGGTGAGTTTTCTGAATATTTTGAAAATGGAAATCTTTCAAAGAAAGGTTTTTACAAAGATGATGAACTAGATGGAGAGATTGACTCATATTTCGAAACTGGAGAACTTAAAACTAAAGGAGAATATCAAAATGGTAAACCAATTAATGAAATGGAATATTACATTACTGGAGGGAAATATAAAGAAATGATATTTGAAAATACAGAAAATTATTATTGTAAATTTTGGTCAATAGAGGGTGCATTACAATGGCATGCTTATTATGAAAATGGTACTTTAATTAGTTATGAAGATTACGATTTAAAAGGTAATATTGTCCGTCGAAAAATTGCCGATAGTCTTTTAATTCAACCAGCTAAAAGTAATAGTGCATGTTTATATGGTTTTAAAAATCGACATGTTTCTTGAACAACGTGGTTATTTTATTGTAAATAAAAAAGATAAGTATGGAGTTGTTGATTATTCAGGCAAAATAGTTATTCCTGTAGAATACGATAATGTAGAATTTATGCCCGAAGTAAAATTAGATTCATATGCTGGATATGATGATGATAATAGTTATATAAATTCATCTGTATTTTTTGTTGTTACAAAACGTGCATTAAAAGGTATTGTAAACAAAAAAAATAAACAAATAGTTCCTATCGAATTTGATGCAGTAACTGCAAGTAATAACGGTTATGCAATATTGAAAAAGAACGATTTATATGGTTTTGCCGATACTTTAGGTAATGTTTTTGCACCTAAGTATGGTTATATAAATTATTTCAATGATGGTGGTTTTGCATTATTTGCTCAATCAGATCAAATAGAAATAGATTACGATAAACGTCAATTTGGAGCTATTAATACCAAAGGAGAAATAATAATTCCTTGTGAGTATAACAAAATAAACAATGAACGAAACTTCGATTTAATTTGGGTTTCGAATAACGATAATATGGGAGCTTATTCATTTAAAGGGAAGAAAGTTCTTGATTTGGATTTTGATGCTTACGATAGGGTTGAGTTTTCTGCAGACAGTGTTGGTATTGTAACTAAGAATCAACAATATGGATTAGTTCGATACGATGGAAAATTACTCGCAAAAGCTAATTACGATAAAATCGTAATGTTTAATAATTCCAGTCCAAACTATAATTGCAAAATTGTAGCATGGCTAAAAAAGAATAATACTTGGACAGCAATCGATAAGCAAGGAAACCTTAAAATGAAAGGGAAATACGATGATGTTGTGCCAATTATTTCATTAGATAAAATGAAAGATGCTAAGAGTTTTTATAAGTCTCTTTTTATCGTAAAACGAAATGCTAAATATGGAATAATCGATGATTTAGATTCGGTAATAGTTCCTATTGATAAAGATATAATTTATAGCATAAATGACGATAATAATAAATATACAATTGTAATAATTAAGAATTCAACTATTGCAGCTTACGATTCTCGAAATTTATACGAAAAATTAGACCTTAAAAATATATTTTATGTTTTCGATGATGCAGAACGATTTTGTATTCCTAATTCCGATTACGAAAATCATGATTATCAATGTGGTGTAATTGCAAGCTGTGGTAAAATGATTCTTCCTCCTCGATATAATATTGATATTTTTGAGAATAAGTATATTGTTTTTACCAATGAAAAACGTGAAACTGGTATAATGACTTTTGATGGAGTAAATGTTTATATTCCTAAAACTAATATTGTTGTTGAAACCATCAATAATGGATTTGCAACTATTATGACTGGAACTGAAAAACTTGGTGTTTTTGATTTAGATCAAAAACGATTTGTTATCGATACAGTTTTTGATGCAATATCATCGTACGAACAAGGATATTGTTGGGTAAAATCGAAAATAAACGATGCTGCATTAAAGGCAGATACTACTTATACATTCGACTTTTTAGCTGGAGGTTGGGGAATAATAAATGCTAATAAAAAGTATGTTCTGTCTCCAATTTATGATTATCCTGTTTTGTTCGATCAGTATACTGCTATTGTATCAAAAGCAGGGAAATTAGGTTTGGTTGATACATTAGGAAAAACACTATTACCCTGTATTTATAAAGAAATCAGACGACAAGAAAATGGTATGTTCATGATTTCAAATGGCAAATGGGGAATTGCAGATTGTTCTGGTAAAATAATTGCAAATCCTCAATGGGACGATATTAGTTCATTTGTCGATAACCATGCGATAATTAAAGTTGTCAATAAGGTAGGAATAATTGATTCAAAAGCTCGTGTTATAGTTCCTCCAACGAGTGAAGATTTTTCGAAACTAACGACAAATATTGTTGAGTATTTCCCAAGTTTTGGACCACAAGATTCGCCAGAAACAGTTGATGAATATGGCAATTCAACGTACGAAAATACAATGGATTACGATAATAAAAGCTTAAGTCGTTACGGTAGTGGAGGAAATCAGCTTACCCAATTTACAAACGATAGCCGAGTTGGAATAATTTTCAATACCATTATTTTAGCTGCTATGGAAGATAAATTAATGAGCAATTCGGTAAGCACTTGCAAGTATTCGTACCGAACTCGAATTCCAATTTATTATTCTGATATTTCAAGAGGTGATTTAGTTGAGAATACTTGTGATGTTTATTTGAAAAAGAGTGATGTTGATTTGATTGATATTACAGATAAAACATTTTGCTATTCGGTTAAAACAAGCATTACAAAATCGACAAATGCTGATGGTACGATAAGTGAAAATTCCGTTTTCTACAATTATCAAGTTAGAAATGAACATGAACTTATTCCTGTTTCGCTTGATGAATTGTTTAATCGAAAATATCAATCGCTTTTAAATTCCTTGATTATTCAGGAAGTTGAAAAAATAGACGATGTTCATTTAGATTGCCAAGATAAATCGATGTATTTTTCTTTATTTAAAGATCATTTTGCAATTACGAGTGATGGTTTGATTTTTTATCATTTTACATCGTCCGATTTATATTCGTCAGATGAAGAGGTGAACGTTACTATTCCTTATTCATCATTACAAAAAGTAATTAATCCTAAAGGTGTTTTGGCTTCGTTTATTGAGTAAAAACTAATTAATCAATAATTTCATCAATCCATTTATTCTTTAAAAGAATTCTAACCGATTTGAATCCAAGCGATTTAAGTTGTTCACGTGCTTCGGTTATTCCTAGTGCAACTTCTTGTGGTTTATGACAATCGGAGTTGATGGTAACAGGAATACCTAGTTCTAAACAGCGAGTAAGAACGTAATCTGAAGGATAATAATCTTTTGTTTTGTTTCGATATAAACCTCTAGTATTTACTTCAACTATAGTACCTAATTCTGCAATTTTTGCTAATACTGGCTCAAGTAAATCTTTGTACCATTGTTCGTTGTCGCTAAAATATCTATTGTCGATATTAAACATCTTAATTTTATCAAGATGTCCAATAATTGTTGGTTTCGTAATTTCTAACATTTCGATGGTTAATGCATAGAATTTAGTCACAGCTTTTTTACCATCACCACCAAATATCTCAAGCATTCCATCATCAAAAATACGTTTACTTGTATCGATGTTCCATGCTTCACCATTTTTTAAATTGTCTACAAAATGAACCGATCCAATTACATAATCTAATCCAAGTTTTTGATAGTTTTCGGGTTGAGAAAGTGGATTGCTAGGGAAATAATCAATTTCAAGACTTTTATATATTTCAAGTTTATTTGCAAATTGAGTTTTTAAACTGTCTATTTCGGTTAAATAATCATCTAATTCTTCGGGTGCAATTGTCCATTTACAAGGAAATGTAACAGGTGCATGACATGAAAATCCGTAAGCTTTAAATCCTATTTCAATAGCTTGTTCAATATATTCCAATGGATTACTACTTCCATCGCTGTAACGTGTATGACTATGGTAATTTGTTAATAGCATTTTTTTATAATATTCATTTAAATACGATACAAGTTACAAGAAAACGATTGAATTACAAATATCTTTTAGAATTGTTGTCATCTTAAAAAATAAAAATAGAATACCTGCTTGGTTCTAGGGTTAATTTTTTACTTATAATGCTTGTTCTATCAGCATTTTTTTGTAACATTGAAAATCTATAAACTAAAACCAAATAGAATAATGTCGATTCCACAAATTTTAGCAAACGATCCTTGGCTTCAACCTTATGAAAAAGCTAT
>Ga0302286_10000892_pt1 | contig 23145 bp, 18 predicted proteins | sample III_Fen_E2_3_FD_198765 | JGI IMG/M metagenome (GOLD analysis project Ga0302286, IMG submission 198765) | Peat permafrost microbial communities from Stordalen Mire near Abisko, Sweden - III_Fen_E2_3 | ecosystem: Environmental > Terrestrial > Soil > Wetlands > Permafrost | place: Sweden: Abisko...
TACGATGATTTAAAATCGCATTTATATACTTTACCCAATCAACCTTCATTAATACCTTATCTAACATCGTATTATAAAAGACGATGGGGATTTTGTATGACTCATGATCAATTTTCTAGTCTTGATCAAAATGAAGAATATGAGGTTTTTATTGATTCAAGTTTGACCGATAATGGTTCAATGACAATTGCCGAAGCAGTTTTAAAAGGTCAATCGGAAAAAGAAATTTTATTGTCGACATATATTTGTCATCCATCGCTTGCAAATAATGAACTTTCTGGTCCATTAGTTAGTGCAATGATATATTCGCAACTTAAGAAATGGAAAAATTTAAAATATACCTATCGTTTTGTATTTGTTCCCGAAACGATTGGAAGTATTTGTTTACTCTCAAAATATGGCGATCATTTTAAATCGAATTTATTAGCTGGTTTTGTTTTAACTTGTATTGGTGATAATGGCAGTTTTACATACAAAAAAAGTAGACAAGGAAATTCATTACCCGATAGAGCAACTGAGCTAATACTTAAACAAACTGAGGAGAAATATATCATTCATGATTTTTTCCCAAGTGGAAGTGATGAACGTCAATATTGTTCGCCTGGATTTAATTTACCAGTTGGTTCATTAATGCGAACCATGTATGGTAAATTCCCCGAATATCATACTTCGGGCGATAATAAATCGGTCATCTCTTTTGAGGCAATGGAACAGTCGGTCAACAAATATCTTTCGGTAATAGAATTAATTGAACGTAACGATATTTATATAAATACAATGCCATTTTGTGAACCACAACTTGGTAAAAGAGGACTGTATCCAACATTAGGTTCGCAAAAAAGTTCCGAACGTTTTGTTGAAGCAATGATGTGGATTCTTAATTTAGCCGATGGAACAAACGATTTAATAGCTATTGCAGAAAGAAGTAAAATGTCTGTAATCGAATTATATCCTGTAATTGATAAGCTTTTAGAACAAGGTATTTTGATAGTTAAAAACTGAGAGAGAGTTTCTAATTAATATTAAGTGTAAAAAATAAGAAAACAAGGAAATGAGAAAAATTTTACTATTAAGTGTTTTGTCGTTTATAATTATTACGACAAATGGACAATCAACAACTAATTCAGGTGCGAATCAAAATTCTTATTCGGGTCTTGGTGGCGGAGTAAAGAAAAAGGTTAAGAAGGAAAGAGTTAAATCGGATTCTGTATCAAATGAGTCTATAATTGATGAAGAATCAAATTTTACTATGCCTAAAGGTACTCCAAGAACGTATATAGGTGTTGGAACAGGTCTTGATGCTTATACTGGACTTATTGGGTTTTCTGTAAATCAGCGTTTGCAAAATAGGTTGTTTGTACAAGCTGCAATTGGTGAAGGTTCTTGGGGAATTAAAACATCTTTAGGAATTAGATATGATTTACATTATCTAAGTGGACTTTCATTTGGTCTTGGTATGTCTTATAGTACTGGAGTTCCCAATATGAAAAATAATTTAGAATTATCAAATGGTACTGAAAAAGAAGTAACATTTGATGCAAATCCTGCAAGTACTACAAATATTAAAGTATCATATAATTGGGTTTTCTTTAAACGTAATATTTTGTATCTTGATTTTGGGTATTCAATCGCAATGCAAAAAAATCCTTGGACGATTAAAGATGGATCAAGTTTATCGGATAATTCTAATACTATATTAAATTCTGTTGCTCCAGGTGGACTAACAATAGGTGTAGGTTTTACATTTGGCATTAATAAGAAAAAATAAAACAAGTAATAACTTTGTCTATTTATTACGAATGCTTTTTGTGAAAAAAATATAGTAGTTTTTGTAGAAAAAGAAGATTACCTTTGCATTCGTATTTAAAAACGTAAAATACTTTATCATGGACGATGGCCCTGAACATACAATAATCAATGTATTAACCTGCAAATAGGAGCCATTTGCTAGCCAATTCTCCTACTGCATAAAGCAAGAAAGGAGAAGTAATGGCATTAACGTTTTACCTTAGCCGTACTTTAGGAATTGATGTTTATGACACACACGATAATTTTATCGGAAAAGTGTGTGATATTCTTGTGGAACAAAATCCAGTTAAATCTGACGAGGATGAAACTGCACGTCCAAAAGTTACAGCACTTAAACTGAAAATTTCGAAAATAACTCGTTATGTCGATTTTTCGCATGTTACAATTACAAAATTTAATAGTAACTACGATATTACTTGTAAACAGGTTGTTGAAGCAAATGATGATATCATAAATAATAGCTTGCCTTTAGTTCAGTGTATTTTAGACAAACAAATTATTGACCTCAATGGTCGAAAACTTGTTCGTGTAAATGATGTTCGTTTAGCAACTATCAGAACAGGTACATATGCTATTGCTGTTGATGTTGGTATGGAAGGTTTACTCCGTCGTATTGGTCTTTCAAAATCATTGAAATGGTTTCTCAATATTTTTGGAACAGCAATTCCTTCAAAATTTATCCTTTGGGATGAAATTGAAGCTATCGATTTTTCAAATCTAAATATTCGACTCTCAACTACGTTTACAAAACTAAATCATTTACATCCATCCGATTTAGCCGATATTATTGAAAATTTAGGTACAAAAGCTAAAACAGAAGTTTTTTCTTCATTAGATGATGAAACAGCTGCCGATGTACTTGAGGAACTTGACTCAGAATCACAAGTACATATTATCGAGAATTTATCTGTAGAAAAAGCTGCCGACGTTCTTGAAAAAATGCCAGCTCACGAAGTAGCCGATATTATGGATGAACTTGAGCCCAGAATGGCGGAGGAGTTGTTGAATGAAATGGAGGCTGAAAGTTCGCACGATGTTCGTGAACTACTAGAATATGATGATGATATGGTTGGTAGTTTAATGTCTACCGAATATATCTCATTCAATAAACGAATTACTGTTGGTCAAGCTTTAGAAGAACTTCGTAGTCAAAAGCCTGAAGATGATATGCTTTATAACATCTTAGTTACTGATGATAAAGAACGATTGATAGCAACAATTTCATTACGTGACTTAGTTATTGAATCACCAGAAACTGAATTACACCAAATAATGGATGTGAAACTTATTACCGTTTTTGATGACGATAAAATTGATTCCCTTGCAGAAATTATTTCAAAATATAATATGCTTGCAATTCCAGTTATTGATACCGCAAGTAAAGTGCAAGGAATTGTTATTATCGATTCGATTGTTGAAGACCTTGTAAATAAAAGAAAAACGAATAAAAGATAGAATAGGAGGAGTGTGATGATAAAATCAAAAAAAGGCTTTTTCGCTCAGCTTGCCATATTTTTTGCAATACTTGGACCTGGAATCATAACAGGAAGTGTTGATAATGATGCTGGTGGAATAACAACCTATTCGGTTGCTGGTGCTATTTATGGATATAATTTACTTTGGACGCTTATTCCATCATTTATTGTATTAATTGTAATTCAGGAAATGAATGCTCGTATGGGTATCGTTACGGGTAAAGGATTAGCAGATCTTATTAGAGAAAATGCTGGTGTTAAGATTACCTTCTTTATTTTTATAGGTTTACTTATTGCTGATATTGGTAATACTACGACCGAATTTGCTGGAGTTGCTGGAAGTATGGAGGTGTTTGGAATAAGTAAATATATTTCGGTACCTATAGTTAGTTTTATGGTTTGGATTCTGGTTGTTAAAGGAACATATAAAATAGCTGAAAGAATATTTTTGATTTTTAGTGTATCGCTTTTAACCTATGTTATTTCTGCTTTAATGGGAAATCCACATTGGGGCGAAATTGGAACTGCAATTATTAGTCCAAAGCTTGAGTTTAATGCAACTAGCATTGCTATGATTATTGGAATAATAGGAACGACAATTGCTCCTTGGATGCAATTTTATATGCAATCGTCGGTTATTGAAAAGGGCTTGAAAATGAAAGATTTCAAGTATACACTTATTGATATTATTGTTGGTTGTGTTGCAACTATTGTTGTTGCATTTTTTATTATCGTTGCTTGTGCATCGACCTTACATCCTAATGGTATTCAAATTAACGAAGCTAAAGATGCTGCAATTGCTTTAAAACCTTTGGCGGGTAGTTTTTCTTCAATGATATTTGCTTTTGGGTTATTTGTGGCGTCTGTTTTTTCTGCAACAATTTTACCTTTAGCAACTGCTTTTTATGTATGCGAGGCATTTGGATTTGAAGCTGGGATCGATAAAAAATGGGAAGAAGCTCCTGAATTTTATGTGCTTTATACTGGAATATTAATTATTTCAGCTTTAATAATACTTATTCCCAATGCACCACTTATTGCTATTTCATTAGGTTCACAAGTATTAAATGGACTTTTACTACCAGTTGTATTGGTATGTATGATTTTACTTGTAAATAATAAAAAGATTATGGGCGAATATGTTAACAAACCGATAAATAATATTATTGGTTGGTCGGCAGTTTCAGTACTTGTAGGACTTTCAATAATTCTTTTGTTTATTCCATTTTTTAAATAGAAACGAATAAATTATTGCTTAATAAATTTTTGTGTAAATAGTTTCTCGTTTGCAAAAACTTTAAGAATGTACATGCCTGCTGGAATGTCTTTTATGGTAATTTTATCATTATAAAATAATTCATGAAGCATTTCGATTCCATCAAGTGAATAAATGAATGCTTCACCTGAATTAATTTCTGGGAATGAAATATACTCTGTTGCCGGATTAGGATAAATATTTTGTTTTTCAAAATCTAACAATGATGAATTAGTTCGAGGGTTTATTTTTAATACTAATGGAACAAGATCACTCGAACATCCTTTTTCTTTTTGCGAAACAAAATAGGTGTAAATGCCAATACTATTTATTTCTGGACTGTAATAATTTCCCGTATTTATTGCAGATTTCGTAATATCAGAATACCAACTTACAACATTTGTAAAATTATCGCCAAAAGCATACAGTTGAGGTATTGAATCGAGATATCCCGTTTTATCGCTTAAGGTTGGAAGGTTTACAAAATGGATAAATGTATTTTTTTTAATTTCACCAATACATCCATAACTGTCAGAATATGTGTATGATATTGTATCATATTCGTTTTTTAAATATGAAGCTTCGGGATGTAATTCATTCCCTTCTATTCCTGGGCCAAATAAAACTCCACCTTGAGGTTGAACTGCAATTGGGTATGATTTAACAGCAAAACAACTTGTGTCGGGCACAATCATCGTTGGTTTGGGTTTTGCATGCACTATAAAAGTGTATTCTGCTGCGGTATTGCTATAACAGTTGTTTGTTGAATCATATTCATATGCATAATATATCCAAATACCTGGACTATTTTTCTTTAAAAAATGCATTGTTGAGTCTTTTGATATTTGATTTACTACAGCATAATTTGAACCATCGAACCATTGAATATTTCTAACTCCATTGGTATGTGCCGTAATTGAATAATCATTTGTGTTTCCTTCGCATAGAGCTGTTGATGAGTAATATAATGATGGCTGTTTAGCTAAACATAGTTTGTTTATAGCTTTTTGTTTGTATGAAAACGATATTTTTTCTGCTTCACTTTTACAATTATTCGTTGTTTGAGTTGTATAAATCGTATGATTTAAAGTATCTGTAATAATATATTGAATGTCTTCACCAAAATATAGTATTTGAGATAATGCAGAATCAACAAACCAAGTAATTGAATCACCAATAGCCTTTATATTGAGAGAATTTGATGTGCATATTGAATCAATAAAAGGAAGAATGGGCTTTTGTGTTTTATATATTCTAATTCTTAAAGAATCAATAGATGTACAGTTATTCGTATTTGTTGTTTTGCAGAAGAAATAATGATAGCCCTCACCTGCATTTTTTGGTATGAATGCATTATTCAGTATTCCATCTCCACTAAATTCTAATTTAAATTCGGTTGTTGTATTTGTAAAAGTTAAAGGATTTTCAGTTATACAATAAACGGAATCCAATAATGTTAAATCTATTTTTGGTTTTGGGTATAATGATAGGTTAAATAAAATAGCACTTTCGACAATTGGTGATGTGCTGATAATTCGATAAGAATATGAGTTATTGTTTTGAATAGTATTCGGAATTACAAATGAAATACTATCTATTCCAGCTTTTGAACTTGTTTTTCCCCCAATAAATTGTGGGTTTTGGAATGATGTTCCATTAGATTGGCACAATTCTAATTTAAAGGAATTGTCTGGATTAAAAAGTCCAGTAGCTTCAAATGAAATTGATGTAGAATCCCCTTGACAATAGCTGTTTTTCTGTAATGAATTGATAAAAATTGTTTGTGAAAATCCATTAAGAATTACTGTAATAAAGAGTATAAGTAGGATTATCTTTTTCACATTGAAATTATTTTAAATTACTAAATTTTTATTTGAATTTATTAATTTCTGTAGATAGTTATCTATATATACTTAGACAAATATAGGTGAAAAATTACTTAAATGAAATGAGTTTATTTTTAATATAAATACATTTTAAGCTATTTATAAATATAAGTAAATTCAATCTGTTTTTTTTATACTTTTATGCAAAGATAAAAGCGTCTATTGTTATGTATGTTTTTACTCAATTTGAAACTAATAGCAATAGACAAATAAATTTGTAATTTGAATAAATATCAAAGCATGAAACAAAATATAGTTAATCTTTCAATAATTACTTCAGTAATTCTTATAACCATTTCCGTTTGTTCTTGTCAAACCAATCATTCTAAAACAACTAATGATTCAAAAGCGGATTCAGCAATGCCAATTCCCGATTCTGCTAAACCAGAAGTAATGCAAGCACCCAAAAATGACTTAGGAAGCTTGCCCCAAATAGCAGGAATGTATTCACGTAAAGTTAATTCTCTTCTAAAAGAACAATCAGAGTGTACCGATGTTGAAAAAATGTTTGCATTCGATAGCATAATTGCTACAGCTAAAATGAAAGCAAATACACATATCGCTCATGTTTTCGATTCGTTGAAAAAACCGGTAATTGTTTATTTTTCTCAAACTAAAAACGCAGATAGCTTGAAAGTTAAAGAGTTGAGAATGATTAAAGCAACGTACGATTTCATTCAACTTGAAGCAACTGTAGAAGCTGTACGCAATAGCGTATTTAATATGCCATTTGCTAGTTTTACTGTTTATGATTCAACTGGTAAACGTCTTGATATTGGCGGTGGAGTAGGTATCGATAACAAGAAATTAAAAGCAGGTCAAACCTATATTTTCAAAGGTCAAATGGATAATGTATCGAAACTAAAGCCTGGTTTCAAAATTATCTTTAATGAAGAAATGAAAAAGTGGTAATTACACTTTTGTTAAACCAAGTTCTTCTCCTTTTTTTAGCATAAAAGAATAGGCTTCGGTATAATCGTTTTGAATAATGCCATCGAGAATTGCGTCCTTAATGGCATTTTTTATGTCGCCAACATGCTTACAAGGCTTTATATTGAATGTTGCCATTATTTCTTCACCACTTACAGGTGGTTGAAAATTACGCAGTTTGTCGTGTTCTTCTACTTCTAGAAGTTTTTCTTTAACTTGTACTAAATTGAGTAAATATCGACGAACTTTTTCATCATTTTTTGAGGTAATATCAGCTTCACAAAGTAACATCAAATCATCAATATCATCACCAGCATCAAAAAGTAATCGTCTGATTGCCGAACTTGTAACTTCCTCTTCGGCTAAAACAATTGGTCGTAAATGAAGTAAAACCAGTTTCTCAACATATTTCATATGTTCGTTAAGAGGCAATTTAAGTCGTGTAAATAGTTTTGATACCATTTTTGAGCCCAAAAATTCATGTCCATGAAATGACCATCCAATTCCTGGGATAAATTTCTTTGTATTTGCTTTTGCTATATCATGAAGTAATGCAGCCCAGCGTAACCAAATGTTTTCGGTCTTTAAGCAAACATTATCAAGAACTTGAAGCGTATGTTTGAAATTATCTTTATGCCCGCAACCATTTATAACTTCAGTGCCTTTTAATAAAAGCAATTCGGGTAAAATGTATGCTAAAAGTCCACTTTCGTCTAGTAAATACCATCCTCGTGATGGCTGTTTGCTTGCCATTATTTTTTGCAATTCATCGGCTATGCGTTCTTTCGAAATAATTTCAAGTCGGCTAGAATTTCGTTTTATTGCTTCAAATGTTTCTTTTTCAATCTCAAACCCTAATTGTGTTGCAAACCTTACGGCACGCATCATACGCAAAGGATCATCGCTAAAAGTAATATCTGGTTCTAGTGGCGTTTTTATTGTTTTTAATTGCAAATGATTTATCCCACCAAAAGGATCGACCAATTTTCCAAAGTTTTTACCTGAAAGGTCTATTGCCATTGCATTTATAGTAAAGTCACGACGATTTTGGTCGTCACTCAATGAACCTTCTTTGACTATAGGATTGCGTGAATTTCTATTATATGATTCTTTGCGAGCACCTACAAATTCAACTTCCAAATTTTTATAACGAAACATTGCTGTTCCAAAATTTTTGAATGTTTGAACTTTAATTTTAGGATTAATGAAATGTGCAACTTTTTGTGCAAATTCAATACCACTGCCTAGTGTTACAATATCAATATCTTTCGATGGACGTCCTAGAATAACATCGCGAACAAAACCACCAATTACAAAAGCCTCACGACCTTCTTCATCTGCTACTTTACTAATTTTTTCAAAAACGGGGTGCTTTAGGAATTGAGCTAGCGAATCGCCTTGTTGTATTGTTATTGGAGTATCAAAATTCATTTTTATGCCATTCATTTGGACTGCAAAAGTACCATTTATTTCCTTTGTCTCAAACAATGGGATACATTATGATTCGAAAAACCGTTTTCTACGCTCATTTTTAAGTTTTTAAAAATGCACTTTAAATCATTATAATTTTAAAATAAGGTGATATTAATACGATTTGTTTTATCATTGCGAAAGTTTATAAATAGTAATTCGTCTAAAATAAAAATTGTAAACAAAATTGTATGGCAACAAATCTTACAACAGAAGAATTCAAAGCTAAAGTCTTTGATTATGATAAAAATACCGAATGGAAATTTGAAGGTACATTACCTGCAGTTATTGACTTTTATGCCGATTGGTGTGGGCCATGTAAAATGGTAGCTCCTGTTCTTGAAGCTCTTTCGAAAGAATATGAAGGTAAAATAGATATTTACAAGGTAAATACAGAAAATGAACAAGACCTAGCTTCTGCTTTTGGTATTAGAAGTATTCCATCGATTTTGTTTATTCCCATGAACGAAAAGCCTCGAATGGCTACAGGTGCAATGTCAAAAGATAATTTTAAGATTGCTTTTAAAGATATTTTAGGTATTGAATAATAGAAATTCTATAACTGTACTCTAATAAAACCCTTCGACAAGCTCAGGGTGACGTTGCGTTAATCTTCGTCATGCTGAGCTTGTTGAAGCATTAATATAATACTTATTAAAAATGTTGTTAAATTAATTCAGCTCCAAAGACTTCTGAAAAATATTTCAATAGTAAAGTATTAACTTTCTTAATGTCAACTTCTCCAAGTTCCACTTGCATTGAGGTAACTTTTTTGTCGGGAATACCACAGGGAACTATTTTTTGAAAATAGTTAAGATCCGATGTTACATTTAAAGCAAATCCATGCATGGTAACATATCTACTGGCACGAACACCAATAGCACATATTTTTCGAACTCTTGCTGGATTTGTTGTATCGAGCCAAACTCCAGTTGATCCTTCAAGACGTTCCGATGTAATTGAAAATTCTTTAAGTGTTCGAATAATTACTTCTTCAAGGGCATAAATGTAATCGTGAATGCCCATTCCAAATTGTTCGAGATCGAGAATCGGGTAGCCAACCGTTTGACCTGGACCATGATAGGTAATATCACCACCACGGTTTATTTTGTAAAACGTAGCTCCAGCCATAGTCAGCCATTGTTCGGTTACAAGTAGGTTTTTATCCGAACCACTTTTCCCTAAGGTAAAAACATGTGGATGTTCGCAAAAAATAAGGGAATTTGTAGTTTCTGCGTTTTCGCGTTTCGCTTTAAGCGTTTTTGCAAAAAGCACTTCCTGATAATCCCAAACTTCTTTGTAATCCTTTAATCCAAGATCGATGAACTGAATGTTTTTATTCATGTACGATTTAAATATTATATTGAATTACAAATAGAGTCTTGTAATTCAAAATTAATAATTCAAAACTAAAAATTAACTAAGCTTGTGCAATTGGTCCACCAAAATTCATTGGGATAGATCCGCCACCATTGCCATCAACATTTTTAATTTTACCATGAATCGACTCGTATTTTGCGATATTATCTTGCAAAGCTAACATCAAACGTTTTGCATGTTCAGGGGTTAAAATAATTCGCGATTGAACTGTTGCTTTTGGTAAACCAGGTAACATTCTTACAAAATCAACCACAAATTCCGATGATGAATGAGTAATGATAGCTAAGTTTGAATAGGTTCCTTGTCCAACTTCTTCAGGAAGTTCAATGTTGATTTCTTGCTTGTTTTCCATTATTTTATATGTGTAATATTTTAAATGTTAATTCTTTAAGTAATTGTCCTTCCGATGCAGTGCTATTTACACCTTTTGCTTTTAAATCGAATTCTCGAAGCAACGAAATGATGTAAATAACCTTTATTAAAGGATAATTTGTTTTAGCTGTAAGGTAGTCTTTCACAAAATAGGGATTTATGCCTAATGCCGATGCTATACCACCTTGTGACCCATCCTTTAAACTATGCACTTTTAATAATTGTGAAAAATAGGTAAATAACGAACTTACAATCACAACCATTGGAGCATCCTTATTATTATGCTCAAAATAATTTACAATACGATTTGTCTTTAATATATCTTTTTGTCCAAGAGCTTTTTGAAGTTCGAAGACATTGTAATCTTTACTTATACCAATGTTTTTTTCAACATGATCGGGAGTTATGGTTGTTCCTTCGGGCAATAATATTGCAAGCTTATTAAGTTCATTTGCAATTTTTCCCAAGTCGGTACCTAAAAATTCCGATAACATTACCGATGCTTCTGGTCTAATACTAAGTTTTTTGTCGGCTAAATAACTGGTTATCCATGCTGGAATTTTATTGTCGTAAAGTTTTGGCGATTCAAATATTACTCCAGCTTTATCTATTAGCTTATATAGTTTTTTGCGTTTATCAAGTGTTTTGTATTTGTATACAATAACTAAGATGGTCGATTTGAGTGGTTTTTCGGCATAAAACGAAAGGTTTTCAATATCTTTCATTTCGTGAGCCTCCTTAACTATAACCAATTGGTAGTTCGACATCATTGGAAATCGCTTTGCAGCCGAATCAACGGTTCTTGAATCGGTATCTTTGCCATAAACCACCGTCATATTAAAGCTTTTTTCTGCTTCATCAAGAATGTTGTCTTCAATGAAATCGAGTACCTTATCGATATAATATGCCTCATCGCCAGTCAATAAATAGATTGGTTTGTAGATTTTATTTTTTAAATCGGCAATAAGTTGATCGTATGTCATATTCAAAAGTACCTGAAAGCTTTTAATTGTATATTTGTGTTCAAATGTACTCGAAAAAAATGTTTTGCTGAATAGTTTCATCGAATTTCTTCGAGTAAATCAGTTATTCTAAAATAAGAATTTGATACGATTTCTTAAAAATCATGCTATTGATAAGCAAAAGTGGGATGCAACAATTGACATGTCACAAGGCGGTATATTTTATGCAAAATCGTGGTATTTAGATTTTGTATCACCACAATGGTGTGCTTTAGTTCAAGACGATTATTCCATTATAATGCCTCTTCCAATTAAGCAAAAATGGGGAATTCCGCTTGTGACCCAACCTCTGCTTTGTCAGCAATTAGGCCTATTTTCTGCGACTAAAATAGATGAAAAAGTTGTTTGCGAGTTTTTTGAAAAGATACCTAAACGTTTCCCTTTAGTTCGTATTTCGCTTAATATTTTCAATCCTGTTCGATTACAAGGCAACAACAAACTTCGAGTGAATTACATATTTACGTTGTCAAAACCTTATCAAAAGCTTTGTGAAGCATTTTCTGAGGATACAAAACGGAATATAAAAAAAGCTTTACAAAAAAACGTTACAGTTCAAAAAGGTATTTCTATTTCGATGGCATTTCCCTTTTTCTCAGAATGTAATTCTGTGTTTAATAGTGATTCATTAAATCGAATCTTATTATTTTTAGTTGAAAGTGGTCGATGTGAAATTCATGCAGCGTTTTACGATTCTAAAATTGTTTCAATTGTTTTTTTTGTTTTCGATAACGCTCGATACGTTTCAATAGCTTCTGCAACTAACGATATTGGACGTAAATGTGGAGCCAATTATGCAATTTTCAATTCTTTTATTAAAGAACATGCTGAAGAGCATGCCGTCTTAGATTTTGAAGGTTCATCGATACCATCAATTGCAAAATATTTTGCTGGCTTTGGCTCTGAACCGAAAGAATATCTCCAAATAAAACGATGGAATATACTATAAGAACATAGGCGACTATTTCGGTATTTTATATCCAATTGGGTTTCGAACTTGTGGGTTTTCCTTCTTTTCTAAAAGTTCATCTAGGTATTGAAATACCAATTCTATGCTTTTTGTGTTGTTATCTGTTTTTTTCTTTAAATCTTCAATTGTCAAGCGAAGGTCTGTATTATCCGATAAGGCTTGTCGTAGGCGAGTGAAGGTTCTAATTATTTGAATATTAACTTGAATTGCTTTTGTACTATTTAAAATACTCGATAACATAGCAACACCTTGTTCTGTAAAAACAAAGGGAGCATAACGTAAACCTTTTTTGTCTGATGATTTGGAGGTCGCAAATTGCGACCTCCAAATTTCAAACTCTACTTTTGTTAGTTCGAACATAAAGTCTTCTGGAAATCGCTCAATGTTTCGTTTGACAGCTTCTTTTAACCGTTTAGTTTCAACGCCATAAAGTGTTGCCAAATCTCTATCAAGCATTACTTTATGTCCTCTTATTACATAAATTTGATTGATTATTAATTCTTCAGGAATTGCAATATTTGTTGTCATTGTAAATGTTCTTTTGTCGTTAATCTCAAAACAAATATACATTTTGTTTAAGAAAAACAAAAACGGAACGTGTAAAAATGATGTTTATCGGAGAGAAGTTTGGATAAATATTTAACCGTTTCTTATACTGTTTTGTATAAGTTTAAAGTCGTCTACTTTTTCAGTCATTCCTAATTTATTGTACGATAAAATTAAATATTCAAGTTGGAGAATAATAGCGTCAATGTTGTGCATTGGAATGTAGTAATAACTTTCGGGACGAATTTTAAGCTTTTTAAGGAAATCGTCTATTTCATGTCGACCAAAAACAGCTCCTTTATTTGCTGGATTTATGTAAAATAAAGCTGAATGTTCATCAATTGGTAAATCAATAAATTTGGGGTTCAAATATGCAACAGCAAAATTGTCGGGCAGATTAAGTGCTAATAATGGAATTCCAAGTCGTTGACCAATACCTGCATAAAGCAATGCTAACGAGAAGAAATTTCCTTTTTTCGTTTGTAAAACATTATTTATGTAAAAATTTTGAGGACTGTTAATCGTTGAAAACGTACGAGTGAACTTTTGAGATTGGAAGAAAATATGATTAATCAATGTTACTTTTTCCAATGGAGTATTGTCTTCGTGAATTTCTTCTTTTACATCCGTTATTATTTGATCTAACAGAAATTCGTAAGAAGTAAAATCATGTCCTGGATATTGGTATTTCGCAATCCAAAAAGCAGCTTCAAGTAAATCGTGTTTGCCAGTAATTGCCCATTTACTTATTTCTTTAGATACATGGTTAAGCTGAATTTCGCGAGTAAGCATTTCAATTCTATGTTGAATCATTTCGTTATCGGAATTCTCCCATGTGTTTTCAAGTTGCTTTATAACAGAAACGCCTTCGTCAAACAATTGTTTTTTGACAACGCCAAAAACCTCATCGTCTGGATCGTCGAGTAGTTTTATAATTGCTTCTATTTTAGTTGCTTCACTCATGTTTACTGTTTAAAGACGGGTTTTGTACTTGTAAATATAAACAAATGTTTCAATTATTTTAAATTAAGGTAACAGTATGCATTCGAAATGCTTCTGAAAGTCACTATTTATGAGTAAATTTTAAAATATATTTTTTAGTATCTTTACAAAAAAAAGGAACATTCCATTGTGAAATTATCAATAGTAATAGTCAATTTTAATGTCGTATACTATCTTGAACAATGCCTGAAATCGGTTGAAAAAGCACTTGAAGGTATTGATTCAGAGGTTTTTGTTGTTGATAATAACTCTGTTGATGGTTCTTGTCAAATGTTGAGAACCGAATTTCCATGGGTACATTTAATCGAAAATGATTCAAATCTTGGCTTTTCGAAAGCAAATAATCAGGCAATACTTTTAGCAACTGGTCAATATCTTTTACTATTAAATCCCGATACTGTCGTTGAGAAAGATTGTTTTTCTCAAATCATTAATTATATGGACGAAAATCCTAATGTTGGAGGTTTGGGAGTCAAAATGATAGATGGTAATGGAGTCTATTTACCAGAATCAAAACGTGGATTTCCTTCGCCTAAAGTCGCATTCTTTAAAATGTCTGGTCTTTCGAAATTGTTTCCAAAATCGAAATTGTTTAATTGGTATCATCTTGGACATTTAAATAAAGATGAAATTAATGAAGTAGAAGTGCTTTCTGGAGCTTTTATGCTTATTCGAAAGTCTGTTTTCGATACTGTTGGTATGCTCGACGAAACATATTTTATGTATGGTGAAGATATTGATTTATCGTATAGGATAGTTAAAGCTGGGTATAAGAATATTTATTTTCCACAAACAACAATTATTCACTACAAAGGGAAAAGTACTCAAAAAGGCTCACTTAACTACGTTGTGCTCTTTTATTCTGCAATGAAGATCTTTGCTAAGAAATTCTTCTCAAAGTCACATGCACAAACGTTTATGCTTTTCATTAATCTGGCAATTTATTTGCGTGCAGGTATTTCTTTATTACGAAGAATTTTTGTGAAATTACTATATCCATTTTTTGATTTTTTAATCTTATATGCTGGATTTGCTTTGTTTACTCCATTTTGGGGACGATATAAATATCAGAATCAGGCTTACGATTTCCCGGAAATGTATTATCACTTTAATATTCCCCTTTACGGAGCAATATTAATTGCAACATTATATATTACTGGAACATATGTTCGGCCAATTGAAATGCGAAAGACGATTAAATATACTTTGATTGCAATGTTTATAAATTTAGCTTTATTTGCATTTTTACCCGAAAGTGCTCGATTTTCGAGAGCAATGTTTTTGGTAGGGACAATTTTTGTTTTAGCTTGTATACCTATTATTCGATATTTTTTATCAATTTTTGATAACGTAGATTTTGAGTTAAAATCAACAAAAAAAAGACGAACATTAATAGTTGGTTCTGAATATGAATGTCGAAGAGTCAGTGAGGTAATTTCAAAATCTATTGAACAAGGTGAAATTGTTGGTTATATTTCACCCGGAAAAAATGAAAATCCATTTTTTATAGGCAATTTATCACAACTGAAAAATTGTATTAAAATCCATCAAATTCAAGATGTCGTTTTTTGTGAAAATGATCTATCAGAAAGTATTATAATTCAATCAATGATTTCAATTTCATCAAAATATACAGAATGTAAAATTGCTGCACAAAAATCACATTTTATTATTGGTAATAATATTTCAAATTTATATTCAGAACTTTATACCGTTAGTGTCAATTCAATTGCTTCCCCTCAAAATCTGTTTTTAAAACGTCTTTTTGATATTATTTTCTCCTTTAAATTATTGTTACTTTCACCTCTATTATTATTGTTTTTTCGAGTTAGAATAATTTTTATTATCCGAAATTCATTTGCAGTTATAAAATCCGAAAAAACATGGGTTGGTTATAATTCACTAAATGAAATTGATAATGTATTATTACCTCAAATAAAAAAGTGTATTATTCCTATTGCATATTTCGAAACGGATCCAGAAAAAACAAAGCGTTTAAATATTTTATATGCAAAAAATTATTCAATAATTCAAGATGCAATTATCATAATAAAAAATTTTAATCTTTTAAGCAACTAATTTTTTACTAGATTTTCGAAATAATAGAATTGATTTAATATCTTTGAATGCTAAATTATGTGGAGTAATATGGTTTAGAATGTTTTTTGTTTGTATAAAGAGTTGTAATTTAAATATATATATTGTTCATGAAAAGAGTTTTTACTATACTTTTTTGCGTTTTATCATTTAATTTTGCTTTTTCTCAGAATGATACGGAAGATGAGTCGGATAGTGATAAAGAAATAAGAAGTCGAATTGATGATGCATTTTATCTTTACTTAAACGAGCAATATGCTAAGGCCTTACCAATTTTTAAGGAGTTGGTGAAACGTGATCTAAATAATGCTAATTTAAATTATCTTACAGGGAAATGCTTTTTGGAACTTCCTTTTGAAAATGGACGCTCAATTCCATATTTTGAACGTGCGGTTAAAAATATGACACCCAGTTATGTAGAGGGTTCGTATAAAGAAACGAAAGCACCTTATGATGCACTTTTTTGGCTTGGCTTTGCATATCATTTAAATAAAGGATATACGCCTGCACAAATTTATTATAATAAATATCGCGATACACTTGTTGTTTCTGATATATTTAATATTGAAATGGTTGAACGTCAAATAGAGTCGTGTAAATCTGCAAAAGAACTTTCAAAAAATCCAGTACCTGTCGAAATTCAAAATTTAGGTAATTATATAAACTCAAAATATAAAGATTTTAATCCCTGTTTAAATGCTATGGGAAATACAATTATATATACTAGAGTTAAACCTAAAAATCCTAAAGATACTAGTAATTTGAACCGTTATACCAAAACAGAATTACAGATATTAGAATCAACATCTGATTCAACTGGTAGATGGAATAGACCTAAAGATATAACGAAGCAATTAGGCACAAAAGGAAATTGTAAAACCCTAAGTCTTTCTGCCGATGGTACTGAATTACTGCTGTTTAAAGATGATTTGGAAAATGGTAGCGTTTTGGGTAATAAAGCTGCAAGTATATATTATGCAAAGAAAAAGGATTCCATTTGGACTACAGCTAAGCTATTAAATGATAATATTAATTCAATTTATTGGGAATCGAATGCAACAATTTCGCCTTCGGGAAAAGAAATCTATTTTACTAGTGATAGACCTGGAGGATTAGGTGGGCTTGATATTTATGTGTCAAAACTGCAAAATGGAGTTTGGGGGCCAGCTAAAAATCTTGGACCAACTGTAAATACTAAATATGATGAAGAAACTCCTGTTATTTTACAAGATGGGAAAACACTTTTCTTTGCATCAGAAGGACATTATAATATGGGTGGCTATGATGAATTTTATACAATAATGCTTGATTCTTCAAGATGGTCAGAACCTATAAATTTAGGATATCCAATAAATACAACTGAGGACAATATGTTTTTTGTCCCAATTGGAAATGGAAGTAAAGCATACTATTCTGTAGCAAGAAATGAAGGTTATTTCACTTTTGGTGAAGAAGATATTTATGAGCTTGAAATTGTTTATGATCAAACAAAATTACCTGAAATTCAATTGTCAGGTAAATTTCAGTATGAAGATATGAATGAACTTGATTCATCAGCTACAATATCCGCAATAGATACTGTTTCGAAGCGTTTGGTGAAAAGAATGAAGCCAAATTTGGAAAATGGAAGTTATGAGATGACATTGAAACCTGGTGACTATGAAATAAGATTTAAAGCCAATGAATATCGTGGACTATCTAAGTATATATCTTTGCCAAAAGCTGTTAGACCTACGTCAGTTCATATTGATGCAGGATTAATTCCTGAATCAATTAAACAAAATAAATATTTTGAAATTAGAAATGTATATTTTGCAACCGCCTCAACAAGTCTCGATAGGGAAGCAATGATTTCAATTGAAAAATTATACTCAACAATGAATGAAAATCCTAGTTTATATGTTGAAATATTAGGTCATACCGATTCTCAGGGGTCTGATGAATATAACGAAAAATTATCTCGCGAAAGATCACGTGCTGTAATTGATTATTTGATTAAAAAGGGGATAGACGCTATGCGATTTGTTTCAATCGGTGAAGGGAAAAAACATCCAGTTGCAAAAGATGTAAATGCAAATGGATCATTGAATAAAGAAGCTGCAAAATATAATAGAAGAGTTGAAATTCGTGTATTGAAATCTGATAACAATCAGGTAGTAACTATAGAAGACGCCATTCCTGACGAAATTAGATTTAAAGAATATAACAGATTTTCTATTCAAATAGAAGAAAATGAAGAGTTGATTAAATTTTCAACGTATGATAATGTAAAACCTGACCTCAAAATAATAAGTGCAGTACCAACTGAAAAAGGGTATATATACTATGGTGGTGATTTTAAAACTCAAGCAGATGCTAACAAAGCATTAACTCAGGTTATTGCAAAAGGATATGGAAATGCAAAAGTTGTCGATTATTTTGAATTAAATAAGCTAAATAAATTTGCAGTCAAAGGAAATGTTAATTCTCTTCGTAAGTATACTATTCAATTAAAAGCTAGCGATAAACATATTATAATGGATGCTAAACAAATTGAAGGAGTAAAAGAGGTGAAAACAGCCGATGGTTACTTCAGATATACTTATAAAGAATTTACCGATTTAGATGCTGCGAATGCAGAATTACTAAAAGTAGTTGAACGCGGTTTTGTCGATGCCTTTATTATCGAAGTAAGTAAACTTAAATAAACTTTTTTCAATATGAAAAAGGAAAGCATGACAGCAAAGGATGCACTTGTTAAAATAATGAACTGGTGTAGTAAAATGGAACGAAGCACGTTTGATGTGCAAATGAAATTATATAGTTGGGGTATTGACTCTGAAAATATAAAATCGATAATTAAAAAACTTGAAGAAGAAGGTTTTATTAATTCTGATAGATATATTGAAGCTTACGTAAAAGGTAAGTTGATTTATAAAAAATGGGGTAAGGTAAAAATTAAATATCATCTAAAAGTAAAAGGTTTTAGTGAAGATACCATTGATAAATACCTTGATGAATTAATTGATGAGGAACAATATCTTGAAATGATTCTGGAACAACTTCGCAAGAAAAATACATCCCTCAATGAAGATGACGAGTATCTACGCAAATCGAAAGTAATTAATTTTGGTGCTAGTCGTGGGTACGAAACTGAACTTGCTTTACAATGCGTCGATAAATTATTCGCATAAGATTTATTTATACGTTTCTAATCTCACTCGGAATTTTAAGACGAGTTTGTATATATCTAAACAAAAATCTTTATGATAACAACTGAACGAGTAAAAGAACTCGTTGAGCGTCAGCAGACACTCAGGAGGCATCTTTGACATCGATAATCGATTAATACGGTTAGACGAAGAACAACAACGTACCGCAGACCCAAGTTTTTGGGACAACCCACAAGATGCTGAAAAGCAATTAAAGAAAATCAATAGTATTAAAAAATGGACTGATGGTTATGCTCACATAGCTCAGTTGGTTGATGATCTGTTGGTAGTTGCCGACTTTTTAAAAGAAGGAGCAGCATCGGAACAAGAGCTTGAAGATCATTACAATATAGCTTTAACGGCTCTCGAAGATTTAGAGTTTAAGAATATGCTTCGAAGTGAAGAAGATCAGTTCGGTGCAATTCTTAAAATAAATTCAGGTGCTGGTGGTACTGAGAGTCTTGACTGGGCTGAAATGCTTATGCGTATGTACACTCGTTGGGGTGAACGAAATAACTATCAAGTGAAAGTACTCGATTTTCATAAAGGCGATGAAGCTGGTGTGAAATCTGTAATTCTTGAATTTGTTGGTGATTATGCTTATGGATATTTACGTGGAGAAGTTGGAGTGCACCGTTTGGTTCGTATTTCACCGTATGATTCCAGTGCTCGTCGTCATACAACTTTTGCCTCGGTTGATGTAAATCCAGCTGTAGACGATACCATTATCATAGACGTAAATCCAGCAGATATTGAATGGGAAACCTTTCGTGCAAGTGGAGCAGGTGGACAAAATGTAAATAAGGTTGAAACAGCAGTTCGTTTACGACATCATCCAACAGGTATTGTGGTTGAAAACATGGAATCGCGTTCGCAATTGCAAAATAAAGAAAATGCAATGCGATTATTAAAAGCTCAACTTTATGAAATTGAACTTCGCAAACAACGTGAAGAAGAAGCTGCTCGCAAAGGAGTAAAAATGAAAATAGAGTGGGGTTCGCAAATAAGAAATTACGTTCTCCATCCATATAAATTGGTCAAAGATCTGCGTTCAAATTACGAAACATCGGACGTACAAGGCGTTTTAGATGGCGATTTGAATGAGTTTATAAAAGAGTATTTAATGACAACTGTTGAATAATGATTGATTCGTCGACCGTTGAAAGGATTTTTTCGACTGCACAAATTGTTGATGTGGTTGGCGACTTTGTTGCTCTTAAAAAACGCGGAGTAAATTATAGCGGACTTTGTCCGTTTCATAATGAAAAAACACCGTCGTTTAGTGTTTCGCCAGGCAAAAATATTTACAAATGTTTTGGTTGCGGGAAAGCAGGTAATCCCATCAATTTTGTGATGGAAGTCGAACAAATGAGCTATGTTGATGCTCTAAGATATCTTGCAAAAAAATATCACATCGACATAGTTGAGGATACTCCAACTGAAGATGAAATTCAGAAACGTGGTGAGCGTGAAAGCTTACTGATTGTTAATGAATGGGCAAGGAATTATTTTGTCGATATTCTTAAAAATCATAAGGATGGTCAGGCTATAGCTCGGACCTATCTTCGAGAAAGAGGAATTCGTGACGATATAGCTGAAAAATTCCAACTGGGATATTGTGTTGATGAACGAGATACACTTAGTAAAGCTGGTGTAAGTGCTGGTTTTAAACCTTATTTTCTAGATAAAATTGGTATTTCGAAATTACGAGATGATGGTTCCTTATTTGATAAAGTTCGAGGTCGAATTATTTTTCCCATTCATGCTGTTGCAGGAAAGGTCATTGGATTTGGTGCTCGTGTTTTAAAAACAGAGAATAAGGAAGTTGCAAAATATTTGAACTCGCCCGAATCGGAGGTTTACCATAAAAGTCATACTTTATATGGTATTTACTTTGGGAAAAATGCAATTGTAAAATACGATAAATGCTTTCTCGTTGAAGGCTACATGGATGTGATTGCCATGTTCCAAGCTGGAATCGAAAATGTTGTAGCATCGTCGGGAACATCGTTGACATTAGATCAAATTCGGTTAATTCGCCGATTTTCTAAAAATGTAACCATTATCTACGATGGCGATTCAGCTGGTATAAAAGCTGCTTTTCGTGGAATTCCAATGGTTTTGGAAGAAGGTTTAAATGTTCGTATTCTTTTATTACCCGATGGTCACGATCCCGATTCATTTGCAAAAGCATATTCGGCAACTGCTCTTCAAGAATACATTTCAAAAAACGAACATGACTTTATTACGTTTACGGCCGATTATCTGTTAAAAGAATCGAGTAATGATCCTGTAAAGCGTGCTACGGTTATTTCCGATATTATCAAAACTATTTCGGTTATTCCCGATCAGATTTATCGTCAGGTTTATATTAAAGATTTGAGTCAGCTTTTCAAGGTTGACGAATCGGTTATTTATAATCAAATAAATCTTTTACGAAAAGATAAAAGTGCAGCTCAAAAATCTGCAGAACCATCACCATCTGAGGTTCAACATCACGAACATGTTCAACAGACTGCTCCAACACAAACTATTGGTTATATGTTTTCGCCAGTTGAACGCGACTTGCTTCGAATTTTAGTATTGCATGGCGAATTGCCTTTGACCGATTATCCAGTTGATGAAGGTAGGGTTGTAGCAACGGTTCGCGATTTGTTTTTAAAGGAAATTATTGATGGGCAAATGGAATTCGTAAATGAAACCTATAAAGCTATTTTTGATGATTATTTTGAGCAAATTGAAAAAGGGAATGTTGTTACAGAAGTTTATTATTTGAATCATGCAAATCCTGAATTTCAACGCTTTGCAATTGATACACTTCACACACATTACCGGTTAAGTAAATTGTATCTGATTGATAAATCGCAAGCAGATACCGATATGGATTTCAAGCAAGAAGCCGAAAAATTAGCATTAGATAAGCTAGCAATCGATTCGATGTTGAACTATAAACTGCAACGTATAAAAATAGAAGCTGAAAAAATGCGCGAAAGCCTTAAAACGGTTCAAACTATAGAGGAAATTAATGAAATAGTTTTAACCCTTTCGCAATTTAAAGAAATAGAAAAACATATAGCTCTTGAGTTGAAACGTTTGTAAAATGAGCTGTTTTTTGTAATTTTGTAGAAGATAAATGGGGGGTGTTATAACTCTTCGACAAGCTCAGGGTGACTAAATTGGAAGCATATTTCACTTAAGTCTATTTCAAAACATTGAGATTATAAATAGTACAAATAGTCAATATAAAAATATCATGGCATTAATAAACGAAAACTACCTAAAGTTAAAAGCGGGATATCTTTTCCCCGAAATTGGACGCAGAGTAAAAGAATTTCAAAAAGCAAATCCAGATAAAAAGATAATTCGTATGGGTATTGGCGACGTAACACGTGCATTACCACCAGCAATTATTAAAGCTTTTCAAGAAGGTGTTACCGAAATGGCAACCGAATCAACTTTTAGAGGTTATGGTCCAGAACAAGGTTACGATTTTCTTCGCGAAGCTATAGCAAAAAACGAATTTCAAGATAGAGGAATAAATATTGCAGCTGATGAAATTTTTGTTTCTGATGGTTCAAAATGTGATACAGGAAATATTTTAGAGATATTTGGAATGGGAAATAAAATTGCTGTAGGCGATCCCGTTTATCCTGTTTATGTTGATACCTCGGTAATGGCTGGAAGAACTGGCGAAGGATTATGTAATGGTTATTACGAAGGTTTGGTTTATATGCCCTGTAAAG
>Ga0302286_10000894_pt1 | contig 23116 bp, 9 predicted proteins | sample III_Fen_E2_3_FD_198765 | JGI IMG/M metagenome (GOLD analysis project Ga0302286, IMG submission 198765) | Peat permafrost microbial communities from Stordalen Mire near Abisko, Sweden - III_Fen_E2_3 | ecosystem: Environmental > Terrestrial > Soil > Wetlands > Permafrost | place: Sweden: Abisko...
TATGTTTATAGTATTTGATGAACCTCCAAAAGTAGTTCCGGCACTACCTGAAATTGTTATATTATTCAAATTTGAAAGTCCAGAAATTGTTTGTGCTGTATTACCATTAAAATTTATTGTTCCAGTTGAAATAAAAGTCCCAGATGTATATCCTGTCCAGTTACCTCCAACAGTATGAGTGTAACTGCCTGCATTAAAGTTTGTATTTGCACCTTGGATGACATTCCCATTTATTGGAAGTGCTCTATCTGTTGTTAAGTCTGTAAGACCACCTAAACCTATCGAACCAAGTTGAAATGCTGTTGCTGAACCAGCTTTTATTGCTTGTGATGAATTACTATATAAATTTAATGTGACTAATTGTGTCGAATTATTGAATAAATTTAAAGCTCCATCTACGATTAAATCACCATAAAGATTTATAATATGTATTGTATTATTTGTCCCAGTCTCAACAGTTCCTCCGTTTTCAATTGTAAAAACGTCTTCAATTTGTAACGTCCTAGCTATTGAGCTTGTTGTATTATCTCCTATAATCAGAGTACCTCCATTTTCAACTTTTAATTGGTAAACATCCCAAGTGTTTGCTGCTGGTTGATTCTCATTTACTATACTAGTATTTTGAATCACAAATGTGTTAATACCATTTGTGAAGTCTGAAGAACTTGGTGAAGTGCCAGAAACTCCATCCCGATTTGTATTCCAAAGTGCAGAATTCCATGTTGTTGTCCAGATTGATCCTCCGCTAACTCTCGAATAAAATGTCTTACCCAAAACCCAATTAATAAGTGTACCTGGTGAACCATTATCTAATTCAGATGATTCTCCAGCTTTGATTCCAGTTGCTCCCGATACCGTAATCGTTCCAGTGCCATTTGTTTTAACTATATTATAAGCTGGTCCATCATTAAATTCTATTAATTTAGGTGAAACATTATACGAAAATCCATTAAAGTTTATATAGTCACTACCTAATAAGCCGTTTGAAAAGGTTCCATTACTTAGATTATTTGTTCCACCAGAAACCGATCCGCCACTAATTGTTAAATCGCAATAATCAAATTCATAGTATCGTGCTGCAATAATTGCTGTTGCTGCTGTTTGAATATACGAAAAATGTCCAGAACCATTTATTGTTGTCTTTGATATGGTTGAGGTAGAGCCGATGAAATTGCATGTCCCTGAGTTTTTTATTTTTTTAGTATCAGAAACGGTTAATGTTGCACCACCATTTACCGTTAATATTGCTCCATTATTAATAGTTATATCTCCTTTGGTATTTAATTCTTTTGAATTTAAAGAGAAAAGTCCTGAAATAATAGTAATGTCTCCATTTACGATAAATGTACTATTCAAATAAGTATTCCCAAATGTTTTATTTATTTCGAGATTAAATATAGATCCTGAGCCATATAAGTATTGATTTGTAGTACCAGTTATTTTAATTGCACCTGCACCTATATAATTCCCATTAAAATTAATATTCCCATTACAATTTATGTAATATGAATTAACATTTAAAGTATTGTTACCAGAAACAGTAAATGTCCCATTAATTGTAATATTACCATCTATTGTTTTTTGAATTGGTGAAGTAGCAGTCGACAATACTAAGTTACTATATACTGGAGCGGATGAAATGTTTTGAGACATAGTCGTAGAAGCATAAGTAACTGTTGTGACAATAGACGATGGGTTGCTAATAAATATATTTGCAGGTAAAAATAAAGTAGGAAACATTGTTGCTACAGATGTTGAACCCATTTTAAGTCCAGTTCCATCTTGCATTATTAATGTACCAGTAGCATTTCCTGTAATTTGATTCCCACCATCGGCAAGTGTTCCTGTATTTATAGTTAGGTTTCCTTTAATTGTTATTGGTGCCGATAAGGAGATTGTTGTTGTTGGGGTACCATTAATATTTAAATGACCAAAATATGTCGGTAAATTTGTTATAGTATAATTACTACTTCCGTCACCATTAATGTTTACTATACTATTCTGATCTAAAAAAGTTGTCATCAAAGTTGGAAACCACGATGTTGCTGTTCTCAAAGTTGTATATGAAGCATTTGCACCAACTTTACATTGATTTCCAGCTTTTCCATAAATTGGAAAGCCAGTGTCATTTAATTCGACTAAACTATTTACATTTAAATTACCGTTAATTGTAATAGTACTCGTTAAAGTTGCTGTTATTGCTATGGTTCCTGTATTATTTAAATTAATATTGCCATAAGATATTGGAGTTGTTGGTATAGTGTAATTGCTAGTTCCATTAAAGTTTACTGTACTATTATTATCTAATGTAATTGTTGCATTTGTTGGGAATGTTGGTGATGCTATCTGACTAGTAAATGTAGCTCCCGTTAATACATTGAAAGTTTTTCCTGTATTTCCTGTAATAATATTCCCCCCATCATTTAAGGTAACGCCCGATTTTACTGTGAAATTGCCATTAACAGATATTGAACCAGTAAGCGTAACAGTACTTGTTCCGCTAATTGTTATAGCTCCATATGAACTTAATATTGTTGGGATTGAATAATTCCCATTCCCATTAAAATTTACCGTACTATTTTGATCTAAATTTGTTGTCATCAGTGTTGGAAACAAAGATGTTGATGTTCTCAGTGTTGTAAATATAGCATTTGTACCTACATTAAATAGTTTTCCACCTTTCCCCGAAATTTGAAAATTATTATCATTTAATTCGACATAACTATTTACATTTAAATTACCATTAATCGTTATTGTGCTGGTTAAAAGTGCTTTAATTGTTACGGTTCCTGTGTTATTTAAATTAATATTGCCATAAGTTATTGGGGTTGTAGGTACAGAATAATCGCTACTTCCATTAAAGTTTACCGTACTATTATCATCTAATGTAATTATTGCATTTGATGGGAATGTTGGTGTTGCTTTTTGACTTGTAAATGTAGCTCCCGATAATACATTGAAAATTTTACCAGTATTACCTGTTATAAGATATCCTCCATCATTTAATTCAACATCTGAGTTTACTGTTAAATCACCATTTACTGAAATTGGTGATTGTAATTTTTTTATTCCGTTTCCCGATAAAATAACTTTTCCATAACCCCCATTAATAGAATTTATAACTTGTGATCCACCATTAAATTCTACAGTTGAACCAGAACTTAAACTAATTGACCCAGTTGTTATAAAAGAATTACTTATGCGAATTATTCCTGTACTTGTAACACTTAAAGAGTTTTGAATGAGAGTTTGGATTGCTAAATTTCCAGAAATATTTAGTTCTCCAGTTGAAACTGTAATGTTTTGGATTTTCGAATCAACGAAGGTGGAAGTCATTATGATGGAAGTACAATTTACTTTTCCAGCTCCAATATCTAATTTGTTAGTTACTGAATTCATCGTAGGTATTGAAAATGTAATATCTCCGACGTTTAATATAGCTGATGATCCTAAGCTTAAGCTTGCATTATAATCACCTGCTGCTATTATAATATTTGATGTTATATTTATTGTGGTGTCTAAGGTTACTTGAGTATTATCTGAAATATAGACATTTCCTGTTGGATTAATCGAGTTGGGGTTTCCAGGATAATAATCAGCGTCAATCCAATCAGTACCATCATATTTTAACCAATTGGTATTATCTGACCATATTAAAGCTGTTCCTGTTGTTTTAGTTTTATAATCATTTTGATTAATTTGTCCAAATAAACCAGCATTTAATAAAATGCTAAATAATAATAATGTTATTACTTTTTTCATCTTCACCATAAGCCCTTAAAAATTAAAGTTCTTTCCCCATTTCAATTGTAATATACTGTATTTTATATCTTTTTTGTGATGTTGTTAATTATTTTCTGGTTATAATTCGAAAAAAAATATATTGCACAATTATACGATATCTGTATAGACTAAGTTTCGAAAAAGTATTGAAAAATGCAAATTGAATTTATTTAATCAATTATTTCTCAAAGCCTTGTAGTAATTGAATTAAATGAAGGTAAGGGAAAGTTATAACTTTATTTTTTTTATCTTTGAATGTAATTTTTAAAACAAAGTGTTCATATTACATTATGTTAGATTGAAATAAGTATAAAAATTTATGTATGAAGAAAAAAGTTTATGTGTTTTTGGTTGATGGATTTGAAGAAGTGGAAGCACTAACATCTGTTGACATTTTAAGACGAGCAAATTTGGATGTTATTACCGTTTCAATTACAAATTCCTATCAAGTAAACGGAGCACGTAATATTGAAGTTAAAGCCGATAGTTTATTTGAATCAAATAACTATTCTGATGCCGATTTATTATTACTACCTGGAGGACCTGGTACAGATTCTTTAAATGCTTTTCAACCTTTAAAAGAAATCGTTAAGAAACATTGCTTAGAGAATAAACTTACAGCAGCAATTTGTGCCGCTCCAAAAATTCTTGGAGAGTTAGGATTATTATCTGGGAAAGATGCAACGTGCTATCCTGGAGTTGAAAAATATTTAATTGGAGCAAATTTTATTCCTGCACCTGTTGTTGAAGATGGAAATATTATTACCGCAAATGGAGTAGGGGCAGCTTTAGAATTCTCGCTTGTACTTGTAAAACGGTTAGTCAACGAGCAGGAAGCAAAACTGCTTGCTGCTAAGGTTATGGCCATTTAGTGTAACGTCTCCTTGTATTTAAAACAATAAAGCCCGAAATTATAATTTCGGGCTTTATTGTTTTATCGTAACAGAGTAATGTAACCTTTCTTTTCTTGGACGATATCTTTTGTGTCTTTATATTTTATTTGCCAAGCATAAGTGTCTGGATCTTGTGGTCGACCGTTAAATGTGCCATCCCAACCCTTTGTTAAATCGTTCGATTTGTACACAAGTTGCCCCCAGCGATTGAAAATGTCTATTTCTAAAAACTCTTTAATACCCCAACCTCTAGGAATAACTATATCATTATTACCATCTGTGTTTGGTGTAAATGCTGATGGTAGTCCAACTACAGTTTCTGGAATAATTTTTAAAGCAACTTTTTCTACAATTTTAAAGCATCCTAAAGTATCTGTCATTGTTATAGTATATTCAACATCTTTATCTGTATTTAAAGTAGGATTCGCACAATTTGTACAACTTAATCCTGTTGATGGTTCCCATTTATATGAAATTCCATTAAGTGAATCATTATTAAGACTATAGTTTACGTATGCGTAAATTTGATTTTTTAATTTTGTTTTAAGCGTGTCGTTTGGTAGGTAAACTAAAAAATTGTTTGGTGCACCATGATATGCTGGTTGGTTTTGAACTTTCAATAAAATGGTATCCTGCAAAGGACAAGGTGAGTCGCCAATATTTGTATAATGATCGTAAATAATATATGACGTTGTTTTTAATGGTTTTACTTTTAAAGTCAACTTATTAGAGCTTATCGATTCGATTGTTGTATTTGCTTTAATTGAGTCAACAACTGTACCAATACCAGGTGTCAATTGTAATGTAAATTCTGATCCTTCACAAATTGGATTAGCAATATTATTGTCGAGATGTGGATTTGGGTATGTTATAATCTTTTTTACCTCATCATCTTTACAAACAATGCCATTGTCGTCACCTTGGATTTGTAATGTAACATAAATTGTTTCACCTGGTTTCGTGAATGTGTGCGTTGGATCTTTTGTTGTTTCTGATGCCGAGTTATCACCAAAACTCCAAACAGAACTTACGATATGTCCAACAGAAGTGTTTATAAATGGTACAGTAAATGGTACACATCCTTTTATTATTGCATCATTCGTTCCTCTATTAAAATTGGCTCCTACTTTGCGAAGATGAATTTTAACACTTCCCATATCTTTACATTTATTGTCAACAATAAATTTGACATTAACGATACCACTGTCGTTTACCGATTCGTAAGCATGTTTTACTTCATAACTGGTATTGTTTTCAATACCATCAGCAAAATTCCATTTGAATTTATATCTTGTGAGATTAACTGTGTTTTTTAATGAAAATGTAATAGTATCGTTAACACAAACGGTTTCCTTATCAGCAACAACTGTAAATAAAGATTGGTTAATTGTATATTTCTTTGTCGACTCATCATCAGTACATCCTCTATAATCGGATGTGACAGTTAGTGTTAAATAATGGTCACCAGGCCCAACCATAGTAAAGCTACTTTGAGTGATTTTTAAATCACCTTTTGAAACAGATACATTATTGTAAAACTCATTCCAATTTATTGCTTTAAATCTATCTGAAATATTTGCTTTTGCTTGAATTGTTATTGCATTACAGAAACTTGTTGTGTCGATTTTTAAAATATCGAATTGTGCTTTTGTATCTTTAATGTCCAATTCTGTTGAGATATCTTTATTCTCGCAAACTTCTTTCGATGGAGTTGTTAAATAAGAAGTTACTGTAACATTAGGATTTGTAATTTCCTTATTATAAACGTGTGATATTGAGAAATCTGATGATTGAACTGTTGGACTACCATCACCAAAATCCCATATAAAATAGTCGACATTATTTACATATGGAGCTCCTTGCGTTTTATCTATTGAAAAATTAGCTGCAGTACCAAGGCAGACTTTTTTCTCTGAAATGATTTTTGCTACTGGAACCAAAGGAGAAACACCTTTATCGTTTATCGCAATATCAAAACAACCATTAGAGTCGGTTGCTTTTAATGAAGTTGGATATGTTTTAACTTGAGAATATTTATCTGTAGCGGTTAAATCATTCCCCGTTTTAGAGCCTAACAAATCGCCATTGGTTGTCCATTCTCTTGAAACTATTGGACTAAATGATTTTGTTGCGTCAGTAAATGTTAGTGTTACAGGTAAACAAGATGTTATGTCACTCATTTTGTAATCAGCGTAAGGCTGATAGGCTCGTACTTTAAAGGCTTTTGTACTTGTACATGTATTTACATCTTTAACAGTCATGCTAATGGTATATTCTCCACGTAAATCGAATGATATTGATTCTTTTTTTAGAGCATTATTATTTGAAGGATCTGGATATACGTAGTCTTTATATAGGCTTAAATTAGACCCTTTATGACTATGAGATACATTTGGATGATTATCTTGTATCGAATCAATTTGTCCAGAAGGATCTTTTACGTTCCACGAAAAATCTCCGATATATTCTATATCCTTCATTTTTCCAATTGTTAATTGTTTGATAGTCCCAACACATGGAGTCGTATCGTTTAATGAAACATCTGCAATTGTATTAGTTATATAAAACGGAACATTTGAACTATCGATACATTTATTTGTTTCATTATAAGCAATTAATGTTGACAAATATTCTCCTGTTCCTAGATTAAATGGTTTCAAATCAATTATAGTGTCTTTCGATTTTGAATTATAGGTAACTAGTTTTTTAAATGATTTATCTGCCATTGTTTTATATGCAATCCAATCCCAGTGTATTGCATCTGATATTTTTGTTTCTTTAAGGTTTTTTAAATAAGGTGTACTGCAATCAGACAGTACAGAAACTGCATCTATTAGAGGACCATTTACTTTAATAAGTGAATCTTTTTCGAAAATAGTTGGGCATCCATTATAAAATTCAGTCATTTTTACTTTATAAATACCTGCTTCATTTAGTATATTCGTATTAAATTTAAATTCAGTTTTATTATCATATGAACTTGAATGTTGATATGAATTTGAAGACCATGAAGAATTTGTATAACCTACAATTTGAGTGTCCGTTGAATCATATTTTGAATAACTTTTCGAACCATCTTTATTAATAACATACGATTCAAATGTTAGTTTTAATCCTGATTTTGACTCATCGTCTGTACTGATATTGCCACAGACAGTTTTATATGGATATGTGAATTTTATAACTGGAGGTCTACCTGCAAAAATAGATGCTAAACCATCAATCTTACACTCTTTACTGCCTGATTTTGTTTCAATATGTAATGTTGCTTTATAATCTCCATCATCAACGTATGTGTGACTTACACTGTTTTGATTTTCAATTACAGCAGAACCATCACCAAAATCCCATCGAACGTAGTTTATAAAATCCGTATTATTGGGTACATCGTATGTCGATTTGTTTTCAAATTTCACAGTTAGAGGAATACAACCTTTGTATTTATCATCTGACATACTAATTTCAGGGAAATAAACTTGGATGTTTTTTGGAAATGACTTTGAGCCTTTACAACCATTGACAGTTGTAACATTAGCTTTAATATCATAAAAATTATTGTGTGTAAATGTAAAAGGAATACTTGATTGTGTTCCTGTGGAAGTTGAAAATGGATTTGTTTCACCATTCACATACCAATCAATATTATCGATAGCTACATTTGCCATAATTGGTGTTATAGATGATGTCCATTCTTTAGCACAATGAAAACTTCCTAGAGGTGTAATTGAAAATTCGGGAATAGCTTCAACTGCAAAAGTCTTTTTTATTGGAACAGAACAAGCAGGATTTGTTGCTGTTAAATAAACTGTTTGATTGCCACTTGATAATGTTTGACTTATCGTATTGGTTGTTGATGAACTTCCATTTAAATCCCAACTATATGTTGTTTCACTTTCTTGATTTGTCGATACAGTAACTTCACCACCACAAGCAGCCTCGCCAACTTTTCCTGTTAAAGTTTTAATATTGTCTGTTATTGTTAGTTGTGGGTCTAATTTATAAAGGGTTACATCAATTTCTTTTGGAATTGAATTACAACCATTATCACCAAATGCTGTTAAGTAAATCGCCTTTACATCTTTATTTGAAGTTCGAGTAAATGTTTTTGTTGTATTTTCTTTTGTATCGATTGTCCCATCACTAAAATCCCATTGATAACCTGTAATCTTGCCTTGTGAGAATTTACTTATATTTGTTAATGTTGTTGTTAGTGTTGGATTACATGTTTGAGTATTATCTACAGTAAAATCGGCTATTGGTCTATCTGCATTTATAACAATCTTCGCTGGAGTAGAATATGTTGTTGTACTTGTACATCCATTTTCATCAGTTGCAAAAACGGTTGCATAGTATGTTCCTTGACTTTTGTAGTTGTGGTTTGTAGTTTGGCTTGTACCAAAAATCGAACCATCACCAAAATCCCATAACCAGTTAGTGATTTTTGTATTCGATGTTATTTTAGGAGTAAAGGTGATATTATCTTTTATACATGTTGGACTTTTGGAAACAGTTGCTGATACTACTGGTGAGGGAAAAACTTCAATTTGTTTGTCGGCAGGTGTTGTATAGCTTCCAACAACTGTTATTCCATCTAATTTATAAATTGTTAGAGTTATCGTTTTTTTTTCAGCTACAGTATATACAGCTTTGGCATTATTAGGGAGATTCTCAGAAAATTGCCCTTCATCCATATCCCATTTGAAAATGTATTTGCTAGGTGAAATAGGTAAACCATCTTCAGTTGAAGTATTAGTAAACGTAATACTTAATGGGATACAACCTTTCGAAGCACTTACATCAAAACTAGCTACAACTTGTGAAAATACGGTAACTGGTAACCCAAAAATCAGAGTTAAAACCGATAATTTTATGAACCGAGAAAACATATTTTATTTTTTTTAAAAGATTTACTGCAAGAAACTTCTCTTTGTTCAAAAAAAAAATTATTTTTGGCGAACGTTACAAAAGTAAACATTTGAACATAAACAACAAAATATTAAGCCTTTTTATCGCATTATTTTTTGCGGTAGGTAGCGTGAAATCGCAAGATATTCACTTTACCCAATTCTATGCTTCACCCTTAACACTCAATCCAGCATTAACTGGTTATTTTGATGGCGATTGGAGGGTCTCGGCAAACTATCGTAATCAATGGCGTTCAATAGGTGGTTATCCATATAAAACATTTAGTATAGGATATGATTGTCCCGTTCGAATTTATACCGAACAAATAAATTTTGGAATTGTTGTTCTTAATGACCAAAGTGGAATTGTTAAACTTACTACCAATAGAATTTATGGTAATGTTTCATATTTAAAGAAAAAAGGCAGAACAACATTTGCTTTAGGTATTCAGCCTGGTTTTGTTACTGAAGGTTATGATAAAAGCAAATATACGTTCGACGATCAATTCGATTTAGGAAATAAAGAAAATATGTTTGGTTTGGCAACAAATGAAAATTTCAATAATTCAATATACTTCTTTGATTTGAATGCTGGTGCTCTGGTTAATTATCGACTTTCAACTGGATTAACGGCACAATTAGGCTATACCTTGATGCATATAAATAGACCTAATCGTTCATTTAAGAAAACAAAGAGCGACACTACACGATTTGGTATGCACAATGTCATAAACTTTAGTGCAATAATTAAAATGGGTGAACATTTAAGGTTTAAACCAAATATCATAGATATGTATGAAAAAGGTGCATCGGAATTACTGGCTGGTGGAAATCTTGAAAAGGATATTACAAATCCTATGTTTAAAAGTGTTTATCTTGGAGCTATGTTCCGATATGGATGGAATGGAACGTTTGATGCATCATCGTGCGTTGCAGGATTAAAATGGAAAAATTTTGACTTAGGATTTAGTTATGATATAAACGTTTCGGGTTTAAAGCAAGCAACAGGCATGCGTGGAGCATGGGAAGTTTCATTGATTTATATCTCACGTAGTACAAAACCATCTAAAATAAAGATTCCTTGTGATCGCTTATAAAAACATACTCATAACATTGTGTGTTGTAATGCTATCAAGCTTTGCAATGGGGCAAGATATACCTAATCTTGTACCTTCAAAACTTAAGAGTTTTGGTGAAAATTCGTTGCAAATGGGCGATACTTATTCTGCTATCGATTATTTTGAAGCGTATATGGCAAAACGACCTGCTGATCATGAAATGGCATTTAAACTTGCTGAAAGTTATCGCTTGGCACGGAATTATAAAGAAGCTCAAGAATGGTATAAGAAAGCATACGATATTGATCCTAAAAAAGAAGCAGAAGCACTATTCTATTATGCTGAAATGCTGAAAACAGATCAACAGTATGATGAGGCATTAAAAAATTTCAATAAATTTAAAAAAGAATATACTGGGAATGATGAACATCAATTAAAGAAAATATTAAAAGATCAAATTGAAAGTTGTACAAAAGCAAAAAGAATTATCGATTCAAATATCGTTGTTGGAATAAATCCTTTAGATCAAAATTTCAATAAAGTTTCGGTTGAACTTTCTCCTATGTATATTGATGATAATAATTTCATCTTTGCATCACTCCGTACTGATACAACATTATATGTATCAACTATTGAAGGTGAAGAAAATCCTAAAATGCCTGTTCGTAAATTCTATAAAGGAACAAAAAAAGATAATGTATTTAAATTTGTTGGTGAATGGACCGATGGTAGGTTTAATAGTGAAACAATAAACACAGGTAATGGAGCTTTTTCTCCAGATAAAAAAAGGTTCTACTTTACTCGTTGTGAAAAGAATTGGAAATATGAAGTAATTTGTAAAATATACAAAAGTGAAAAAGCTGGGAAAAGTTGGAAAACTCCAGAGGAATTACCCGAAATAATTAATAATCCTAAATATACTTCAACTCAACCAGCTGTTGGTATTGATTCGAAAACTCAAAATGAAGTACTATATTATGTATCGAATAGACCCGATGGAAAAGGTGGTTTAGATATTTGGTATGCTTTATATAATCAAAAGAAAAAAGTTTGGAAAGATCCTAAAAACTGTGGTGGGGAAATAAATACTTCGGGTGATGAAATGACTCCATATATTGATAATGAAAACAAAAAACTATACTTTAGTTCAAATGGTTTAGCTGGAATAGGGGGATTAGATATTTTTAGAGCAATAGGTGAAGACAATAAATATTTACCAGCTGAAAATGTTGGATATCCAATAAACTCTCCTTACGATGATTTATATTACGTTTTAAATAGCAAAAAAGAAGAAGGTTTCTTTGTTTCAAATCGTCCAGGTAAAAACGATAAGTCAAAAACTGAAACTTGTTGTGACGATATTTATTCATTCGCATATAACCAAGTAATTAAAGTATCAGCAACGGGTAATGTGTTTGCAATAAATGATGACGAAGTTTCTAAGATTTTAGATGAAAGTTTTATAAAAGAGAAATCTGAAACGAAAACGCCTAAAGATACATCAGATAAAAAAGCTGTTGCTGGTGCAATAGTATCACTTTATTTAGTTGATAAATTAACTGGAAATACAATATATATCAAAAACGATACAACCGATGCGAATGGTAAATATTTCTTTGATCTTGAACCATCGAAAGATTACGTTATTGAATATGAAAACTATGGTAACTTCAATAAAAAAGTTAAAGTAACAACAAAAGGTCTTGTTAAATCTGATACAATTAATTTGCGTAAAATTGGTGTAAACGTTATGCCTAAACTTCCGCTAATAATTAAGAATATTTACTATGATTTTGATAAAGCCGATTTGAAGTTAATTGCTAAACGCACACTGGATACTACGGTGTTTACTTTGATGAAACAATTCCCTTCGATAGTGATTGAAATTAGTTCTCATACCGATAGTAAAGGTGATGATGAATACAATAAAAAACTATCGCAAAAACGTGCTGAAAGCGTTGTAAATTATTTGATTAGTAAAGGAATCGCATCGAATCGTTTGCGAGCAAAAGGATATGGAGAAGAAAAGCCAATAGCACCAAATGAAAATCCTGATGGATCGGATAATGAAGTTGGTAGAGATAAAAACCGTAGAACTGAGTTTAGAATTATTGGTTCGCTTTCACAATACTCTGAGATTATTTACGAGGAATAATTATTCTTTTAGATTTCTTGAAATTTATTTAAAAGTGCCTTTATGAAACGGTATTTATTCCTGTTTTGTCTGTTTACTTTAGTAGTGAGTTATGGACAAGAATCAATCTATTCAATATATAAAGCTCCAAATAAAAAAGTTTATGCTGTTGGTTATGGAAATATCTTTATGAGTTCCGACACAGGGAAAACATGGAAATGTAATCATATCGCAAATATTCAGTTGTATTCTATCTTTTTTGTGAATAATTCAAAAGGTTTTGTTGTCGGGAGAAATGGACTTTTATATGAAACTACAGATGAAGGGAATACTTGGTGGAATATACCTTTGCCGTATACAAATAAACTATATTCAATATGTTTTTCGAGTGTTGATACTGGATTCATTACGGGTGAAAATGGCTTGATTTTGAAAACATGTAATGGTGGAGCAACATGGACAAAAAAGGAAACTAATTTTCATGGTAGAATATTTTCTATTGCAAATAATCAAAAAAATATATGGATAGCTGTTGGTGATAGCGGAAAGATATTAAAATCATTGAATAATGGAGAAATATGGACTGGGACAGATGTTAGCAATGGTAACAATAGACTTCGTTCTATTTATTTTACCGATGCTAGTGGATGGTATATAGTTGGTGATAATACAACTATACTGAAAACGGTTAATGATGGACAACAATGGAATTATATGCCTTCATCAAAAGGCTCAATTTATATAAATTCAATCGATTTTTTAGATAATTCTAAAGCCTTTATTGTTGGTTACGATGGTTTAATGCTTCAAACTAGTGATGCTGGAGATAATTGGTCTACATTTCAAGGGAATACTTCGACATGGTTAAATACAGTATTGTTCTTCGATTCAAATACAATAATGACTGCTGGAGACGATGGCCAATTTTATGTTTATAATATTAAAAACGTTTCAAAAATAGACGGTCAAACTATTAGCTGGATTAATGGAAATGTTAATGTTTTATCTAATTCAGTTGAAAGTTATTCATATTCGCTGAGAGATACTAATACAATTTCAACTATTTCTATATCAGGTGGGATTTTATTGAATGAGAATAATAATACTACTTTTTCTGTTCAATGGGGAGAGTCTGGGAATGGACAAATTTTTATAACAGAGTCGAATTTGTTCTACAGTTATATGACTGTTTTAGGAATTGAAATTCATGATTTACCTACAGTTCAAACTGGGGTGAATAAAAATAATCAAAATCTTGTTTATCAATATGATGATATCTTATATATAAATGAACGAGCAGAAACAATTCAAATTCTTGATTTAAATGGGAAAGTTTTAAATACATTTGAATATCAAGATAGAATTAGCTTAAATTGGTTAGAAAATGGTATTTATTTAGCAAAAATTAATCAAGGAAAATCGTTCAATATTTTTAAAATTTACAAGAAATAAGGGATTAATTAAGTTAAAAAGAAAAGAGGCTGTCTTGAATTTCTATTTCAGACAGCCTCTTTTTATTTGTTATTTAGAATTAAGATCTAGCTTCCAACAGAATTTCTAGAATTTTAACCGCAGCTGCAGGAACTGGAGAACCAGGACCAAAGATTGCAACAGCACCCGATTTGTATAAGAAATCGTAGTCTTGAGCAGGGATTACTCCACCACAAATAACCATGATATCTTCACGACCAAGTTTTTTCAATTCTGCTATAACTTGTGGAACAAGTGTTTTGTGTCCAGCAGCTAAAGACGAAACGCCTAGTACATGAACATCATTTTCAACAGCTTGTTTCGCAGTTTCTTCTGGAGTTTGGAATAATGGTCCGATGTCTACATCAAATCCTATATCGGCATAACCAGTTGATACCACTTTTGCTCCACGGTCGTGTCCATCTTGACCCATTTTCGCAATCATGATGCGTGGGCGACGTCCTTCCAATTCGGCAAATTTATTCGCAAGATCCACTGCCTTGGTGAATGTTGCGTCATTTTTCGCTACACTTGAATACACTCCTGAAATACTTCTGATTACTGCTTTATAACGTCCAGCTACTTTTTCGCAAGCATCTGATATTTCGCCTAATGAAGCACGTTTTTGTGCTGCATCAATTGCTAATGCTAAAAGATTACCTTCGCCAGTTTCTGCACATTTAGTGATTGCTGCAAGAGCTGCTTGACATTCTGCTTCATTACGTTCTGCACGTAATTTTTGTAAACGTTTTATTTGAGCTTCACGAACAGCCGAGTTGTCAATATCTAATACATCAATTGGATCTTCTTTTTCAAGACGATATTTGTTAATTCCTACAATGGTATCTATTCCTGAATCGATGCGAGCTTGTTTACGAGCTGAAGCTTCTTCAATACGCATTTTGGGAATTCCAGTTTCAATTGCTTTTGCCATACCGCCAAGTTTTTCAACTTCTTCGATTAATGCCCAAGCTTTTTCAACTAATTCTTGTGTTAACGATTCAACATAATATGAGCCTGCCCAAGGATCAATACTGCGACAGATTTCTGTTTCTTGTTGAATGAATAATTGTGTGTTACGAGCAATACGAGCCGATGCATCTGTTGGAAGTGCAATAGCTTCGTCCAATGCATTGGTGTGAAGCGATTGTGTGTGTCCAAGTGCTGAAGCCATTGCTTCGATTACTGTACGTCCAACGTTGTTGTATGGATCTTGCTCAGTTAAACTCCAACCCGAAGTTTGTGAGTGTGTACGTAATGAAAGTGATTTTGGGTTTTTAGGATTGAATTCTTTTACGATTTTTGCCCATAACATACGTGCTGCACGCATTTTAGCAATTTCCATAAAGTGATTCATTCCAATTGCCCAGAAGAACGATAAACGTGGTGCAAATGCATCGATATCAATTCCTGCTTTTATTCCTGTACGTATATAATCCAATCCATCGGCTAGGGTATAAGCCATTTCAATATCTGCTGTTGCACCTGCTTCTTGCATGTGGTAACCCGAAATTGAAATTGAATTGAATTTTGGCATTTTTTGAGAAGTAAATTCAAAAATGTCAGCGATAATTTTCATTGAAAATTCTGGTGGGTAAATGTAAGTATTACGAACCATGTATTCTTTCAAAATATCATTTTGAATTGTTCCTTGTAATTCTTCAAGTTTAGCACCTTGTTCAAGAGCTGCAACAATGTAGAATGCAAGAACTGGAAGTACAGCACCGTTCATTGTCATCGATACCGACATTTTGTTCAAAGGAATATTATCGAACAAAATTTTCATATCAAGAATTGAATCGATAGCTACACCAGCTTTTCCAACATCACCAACAACACGAGGATGATCTGAATCGTATCCGCGGTGAGTTGCAAGGTCGAATGCTACAGAAAGTCCCATTTGACCAGAAGCAAGATTACGTTTGTAGAATGCATTTGATTCTTCAGCTGTTGAAAATCCTGCATATTGACGAATAGTCCAAGGTTGTAATGGATACATGGCACTATATGGTCCACGTAAAAATGGTGCAAGTCCCGATGCATAATTCAAATGAGTCATGCCTTCAAGATCGCATTTAGTGTACATTGGCTTAAGCGAGATTAGCTCCGGAGTCATAAATCCTTCGTTGCAACCTTCTTTGCTTTTGCAAGCCGAATCATCTTTTTTAGTCGATGATTTTATATTTATTGATTTAAAATCAGGTTTCATATTTATTATCCTTTCAAATTATTTGATTCCAAGCAATGCTTGATATTGTTGAAGTGTTTCTAAAACATTCGATTTCATGCTGATGAAGTTTTGAATGCCTTTTGCTTTCAATTCATCGGTACATGTAGGAGCACCCGCTACTACGAAAATGGTAGAACCTAATTTTTCGAAAGCTTCAGGAGCTAAAACAGCATATTCATCGTCAGAGCTACAAATAACTACGATATTTGCTCCACTTGCTTTTGCTGCAGCTAAACCTTCGTCAACAGTGCTAAAGCTAGTATTATCAACAACATCGAAACCTGCACAAGCAAAGAAATTGCAAGCAAATAATGAGCGAGCTTTTTGCATTGTGATGTTTCCAATTGTTAACATAAACACTTTTGGACGAGAATTTGCTTTTGAGTATTTGTCTGTTTTGAAACGTAACAATTCAAATGCTTGAGCTCCACGGCAAATTTGTAAAGGTTCAGCAATTGCTTTATCCGATTTTTGACTTTTTTTGCTTAATGTTGAAATATCAAATTTCTCATCAAGCATTTCTTTGAAGTTAGGGAATTGGTTAGTTCCAAGAACATTGGTGCGACGAGTTGCTATTGCTTTTTCAGCATCAGTAACTGTTGCTTTAATTTTATCTTGAATTAATCCTGCTTTAAATGCAGCACTATATCCACCTTTTTCTTGAACTTCTAAGAATATTGACCAAGCTTTTTCAGCTACCATATCGGTAAGTTGTTCGATATAGTAAGAACCTGCTGCTGGATCAACTATTTTATCCATGTAAGCTTCTTCCGACAATAGAATTTGTTGATTGCGAGCAATACGTTCGCTAAATTCTGTTGGTTGTTCGTAAGCTACATTGAAAGGTAATACTGTTATTGAATTTGCTCCACCTAAAACTGCCGACATTGCTTCAGTTTGTGTGCGAAGTAAGTTTACATGTGGATCGTAAACTGTTTTGTTCCAAGTAGACGTGATTGCATGGATATTCATTTTTGCAGATTCTGAAAAATGATCTTTTCCAGCTTCTTTGCAACAACATTCTGTTTGCTGAGCAGGTTTATATGCTTCTACAATTTTTGCCCATAACATGCGAGCTGCACGAATTTTAGCAATTTCGAAGAAGTAATTTCCACCAACTGCAATATCAAACTTAATTTTTTTCGCAGCACAAGCTGGTTTAATTCCGTTTTCAATTGCTTGATTTAAATATTCTTCACCCATTGCTAGAGCAAATCCTAATTCTTGGGTAATATTTGAACCTGAATTTTGGAAAATATCTCCTTTTACTAATACAGTTTTGAATTTGCAAAGATCTTTAGCAATTGTTAATGTTTCTGCTAACGATTTTGTGCAAGTAGCTTCTGAATCATGACAGTAAGCTCCTGTTAAAGTTAAACCTGTTAAGTATCCAATATTGATAGATCCGCGAACTTCGCAAACATCAAAACTTGAAGCTTTAACATAATCAACAAACAATTGTAAAAGATTTGTTTTACCACAACCAATACTAAAGTTAACTTCAATTGACGGTAAATGAATATCTTTTAAAAGTGTAGCAAGGTCCGAAGCAGTCCATTTTGAACTATCTTCAATGCTAAAACCTAATGAGGTTACACCTTTACAAAGAATGTCTAAAGCTTTTTTATTAGCTTCAGCAGGATTTGTCACTTTCACATCTTGACGAATGTACCAGCTGTTGTCGCAACCGCAAGTACCACGTGTAAATGGAAATTGACCAGGAGATACGTCAAGATAAGAAAGTTTTTCTACATCTTCGAGGCGATAAAAGGGTTGCACTGCAATGCCCTCGTTGGTACGCCAAACCAACTTTTTGTCGAAGTCAGCCCCTTTTAGGTCTGCTACGATTTTGCTTTTCCAATCTTCAGTAGAAGTAGGTGGAAATGCTTCGAAAAGTTTGGTATTTTTATTTGACATGGTTTTATATAATTGACTTTGACTGATTTTTTCAAAATACTGCCCCAAAGGTAACAGATTTTTAAAGACAAGCGTCCAAAAATGCATAAAAAAAGAGCTTATTTTTGTATTAAAACAAGCTCTTTCCCTAGTAAGTTAGTTGGTATTAATGTTAAAAAACAGATTATCGTCTTCTTTTTTTATCTTTTCCACCACGTCCACCTTTAGGCTTGCGTGAATCGCTTCGTGAAGATGAATTTGAAGGTGCATTTTTAGCTAAAATTTTAGCTTTTTGAACAGATTCTTTTGCATCTTCACTCCACATGATGAAATCGAGTTGTTTCTTTGCTAAGTTTGCTTTTGCTAATTGAACTTTAATTTCATTTCCAAGTCGGTATTCTTTTTTAGTACGTGTTCCAAGTAATCGATAATTCTTTTCATCATATTGATAGAAATCGTCATCTAAATCGCGACACGAAACCATTCCTTCGCAATAATTTTCGGTTAATTCAACATATAATCCCCATTCGGTAACTCCTGAAATTACTGCATCGAAAACTTCACCAACTCGTTCAACCAAATATTCAACTTGTTTGTATTTAATTGAAGCACGCTCAGCATTCGCTGACAATTGTTCCATTTGCGATGAGTGTTCACAATATTCTTCAAACTCTTCTTCATTTGCCGATTTCTTTTCCGATAAATATCTATCAAGTAATCGGTGAACCATCATATCGGGATATCGCCTAATCGGTGAAGTAAAGTGAGTATAATGTTTAAATGCTAAACCGTAATGACCTATATTAAAGGTTGAATAAACTGCTTTTGCCATTGACCGAACTGCAAGTGTTTCAAATACATTACGTTCTTTGTGGTCTTTCATTTCCGTTAAAAGCGTATTTATAGATTTTGCAGTATTTTGCGTTCCAGTTGTATCAATTGTGAATCCAAACTTTTTGACAAATGCGCCAAAGTCTTTTAGCTTTTCTTCGTTTGGTTTATCGTGAATACGATATACAAAAGTTTTGGCAGGTTTTCCTGTATGCATAGCTACAAATTCGGCAACTTTCATATTTGCCAAAAGCATAAATTCTTCAATAAGTTTGTTTGAATCTTTTGAATCCTTGAAGAAAATACCAAGTGGTTTTCCTTTTTCGTCGAGGTTGAATTTTACCTCACGTTTATCGAATGCTACAGCTCCTTTATTGAAACGTTGTTCGCGAAGTTTTTTAGCCAATTTATCCATAATTAGGATTTCCTCTTTTAAATCGCCTTCTTTTGTCTCAATAACTTGTTGAGCTTCTTCGTAAGTAAAACGTCTGTCCGAATTTATGACCGTACGTCCAAACCATTGGCTTATGACTTTTGCATCTTCATTAAGTTCAAAAACTGCCGAGTAGCAAAGTTTTTCTTCATTAGGACGTAGTGAGCAAACAAAATTCGACAATCGTTCAGGTAACATTGGCACACAACGGTCAACTAAATATACCGATGTAGCTCTATTATAACCTTCTTTATCAATAATGTCACCTGGAATTACATAGTGAGTAACGTCAGCTATATGAACTCCAATTTCCCAATTTCCATTATCAAGATGTTTAATAGAAAGAGCATCATCAAAATCTTTTGCATCAACAGGATCAATTGTAAATGTGGTTACTTTTCTAAAATCTCTACGTTTTGCAATTTCTTCTTCTGATATTTCACCAGTGAATTTTTCAGCATCTTTTGCCACAGCTTCGGGATAACGATAGGGTAGTCCGAATTCAGCTAATATGGCATGCATTTCTGTTTCATGTTCACCAGGCGTGCCAATAACTTCAACTATTTCACCAATAGGATTTTTTGCTTTTTCAGGCCAATCGACAACTTTCACTGTTACTTTTTGTCCCGATTTTGCTCCTTTTAGTTTATTGGTTGGTATATAAATATCATAAGGCATGTTTTTCGTTTCAGAAACAACAAACGCAAAACCTTGCGAGATTTCAATAACACCAACTAATACTCGATTCGATTGTTTTGTAATTTCAATTACCTCACCTTCAATTTTATTTTTTCGAGCTTGAGCAAATAGTTGAACAAGAACCTCATCACCATGTAGGGCATGATTAAGATTGTGTTGTGCCACAAAAATATCTGAATCGGTTTCTTTAGAAATAATATAGGCATAACCTTTTTGAGTTAAGTCTACAATACCTTTCATCACACTGGCTTTGAGCTTTAGTTTATATTTGCCATCGTTCATTTCGCTTATCACATCAGCTTCACATAAATCTTCAAGTTTAGCAATAACAAGTTGTTTTTCATAGCTTTCTGAAATCTCAATTTGCTTGCAAACCTGTTTATAGTTAAAGCATTTTGTTGGATTTTGCATAAACACAGCATAAATATTATCTGTTAGTTCATCGCGCTTTGGATTCTTTTTCTTATCTTTTTCCATAACAGGTTTTTTTTATTAGATTTGTACTAAAGTAAAACCTTTTACTAGAAAAAATGTATACATGTTCTATTAATGTGTAATAATATTTTCAATTATTTAAAATAAATGAACAATCGAAATTTTACCACCATGAAAAGGCTAACATTAATTATTATTCTGTCAATTAGTTATACCATAAATGCATGGTGTCAAGACGTAAAAACAAGTCAAATAGAACGAAGAAATAAAGTAGCCTATTTAAAAGGTAAACAAACACCTTTTACGGGAAAGGCCAGCGAATATTACCTTAACGGTGTTAAAAAAAGTGAAGATGCCTATGTAAATGGTTTCAGAGATGGCTTTTGTAAGACTTGGTTTGAAAATGGTAAATTAGAATCGCAAAAGACTTATAAAGTAAATAAGCTTGAAGGTTCTGTTATGGCATGGTATTTAAGTGGAGCTATTGAGAGAAAAGTTGAGTTTTCTAACGATAAAAAGCATGGTAGTTATGAAACATTTCACGAAAATGGCAAACAGAAAGCAGTTGGTCAATTTGTAAATGGACAAAAAACAGGCATATTTAGAACTTGGTTTGTAAGTGGTCAATTAGAATCTGAAATTACATATGTAAATGGTAAAGAAGAAGGTACTTATGTAGAATATTTTGTGACAGGTAAAAAATATTGCGAAAAAGAATTTACCGCTGGAGATGAAACTTCTGTAAAGTATTGGACAGAAACTGGTCGTCAAATGACTATCGAAGAAGTTAATGAGATGATAAAACAAATGCAAAGTGGAAACTTGATGCAACAATGGCAACAAACTGGAGGTAAATAGATTTAACGGTTTATATATTAATGTTGAGGCTGATAATTTAAAGATTGTCAGCCTTTTCTATTTTGTAGAAGGTTTTAATCTTTTTTATACATGAAATAGTTAGTTTTTATATCATATTACAAAATGAAATTGTTGTTGTAAGGATAATTTTAACTAGTCTGAAATTTATCTTAATTTAAATAATGGGAACTACTATAATAACACAAATGTAATACATCATCGATCGATTATTCCACTTAGTTTATCGTTTTTTTGAATTATTATAAATCCTTAAATCTATTGATTATAAACTAAAAATTAGCTTTGACATATTATTTTAGTAATTACAAATTGAGGCCAGTTTGTACAAATTAATATAAGAAAATTATTATGAAATATCTTGCGTTAGATTAAATATACACTATATAGATATATTTCGTTTTTATCTTACATATATATAAATACAATAATATTTAATCAGATGTTGATATTCTTTTAAAGTACGCAATTAATATTTTTCTTAAAAACAATTTCATTGTGCAACTTTTATACTAAATTGCGAGTCATAGTGTTTAATCAACACTATGAGCCTATTGTTTGGTGCTTAGTATGTTTCTCTTTTTAGGATTTTAGTATGCTTTGAAAGAATCAATTGATTGTTTTATTGTATTAATGACTTTTAATAATTGTTGAAACGAATATGGTTAATAGGTCTTATCAATGTAAATCTGTTTAATTAAATTATAATGGAATCTTCTTATAAAATATTTGAATCTCAAAAAAATATGAAACTGTATTTTACCCTATTGTTGCTCATTTTTTGCGTTTTGAGCAAATTAGTTTTTTCTCAAACATGTACTAATGTTGTTGGAGGAACAAAATTTCAGGCAGTTACAGGTCATGAAACAGATTATTACTACGATTTTAATCTTGTAAAGCAAAATGGTCCTACTGGAAATACGTTTAGTTCGCCAGCTAAAATAGCTGATTCGGCTCAGCAGTTTACAGGAACTAATTTTGTGTATGCAGTTACAGGAAATCCCAAAAAATTAAGAAATGATTTTCTTGATATTAATGATAGTATGCTTGTAATTCGTATGCAAACTTCGGGTAATCAACCATTGTTTAATTATAAAATAAGTGGACTTAAAGCAGGATCAAATTATTCTGTAAAAATGAAACTTTATCATTTACCTGTGCTTGATTCTGCTTGTCAGGCTGCGAATCCTTGGTTAAATTCAGTTATAAAAATAGGAGTTAATCCAGATTCTTATTGTAATACATGTACCGATTTGGCTCTCGGAACATCTGCTGCAACGAGTTGGGGTAAAAGTTTTGATTATTCTGCATCGGGTACATTAGCCGCGACAGAATCAACGGTCAATTTACAAGTTAATACTCAATATAATTTTGCTGCATGTTCTGCAATAGGTATTTCAAGTATTGAAGTTATTGGGTGTATTGATCCCAAAATTAAGTCGAGTCAAGGTAATGAAGTTTGTACTGGAGAGCA
>Ga0302286_10000895_pt1 | contig 23108 bp, 18 predicted proteins | sample III_Fen_E2_3_FD_198765 | JGI IMG/M metagenome (GOLD analysis project Ga0302286, IMG submission 198765) | Peat permafrost microbial communities from Stordalen Mire near Abisko, Sweden - III_Fen_E2_3 | ecosystem: Environmental > Terrestrial > Soil > Wetlands > Permafrost | place: Sweden: Abisko...
TATTCGCCATGTTCAGGAGCTTTTTCGAATGTGTTGCTTAATTTAAGCATATCGTATTGATGCTCTTGATCGGGAAATTCTAAAACGCCACCTTCGTGCGATAAATGCCAAAGATTTCCATCTTCAGAATAGATTTTTGTTTTTGAAATTCCGTGCAATGGAATGTTACGAGCTTCAGCATATTCAATAGCTTCTTCGCGTGAACTGATTGTCCATTTATCGTCTTTCCAAGGTGCAATGATTCCAATTGTTGGATCCATAGCCATATATGTTAGTTCGAAACGAACTTGGTCATTTCCTTTTCCTGTAGCACCATGAGAAACTGCATCGGCTCCTTCTTGAGCTGCAATCAACATTTGATGTTTAGCAATCAATGGACGAGCAATTGAAGTTCCTAATAAATAAGTTCCTTCGTAACGTGCATTCATTTTTAAAATTGGCCACACATACTCTTCAACAAATTCTTTTCTTAAATCAAGTACATAACATTTCGATGCACCTGTTGCAAGAGCTTTTTGTTTTAATTCTTCTTCAGGAATATCATCTTGTCCTACATTTGCTGCATAAGCAATAACTTCACAGTTGTAGTTTTCTATTAACCAAGGAATTATAACAGATGTATCAAGTCCGCCTGAATAAGCAAGGATAACTTTTTTGTATGTTTTTGCTGCCATTTTTATGAGATTTTAAATTTGGAGCAAAAATACAGAATTACGAATTATGAATTACGAATTACAAGTAAAAAATTGCGATTGTTTTGATGTTTATCTTAATAGTAAGACATTCCCAAACTTACTGTATCGACCTAGACCAATTGGATTACCTTTCCAAACAGTTCCATCCTCGAACGTTGCTTCAACCTTCCAAACATATGTATCGCATTTTAATGGAACTCCATTATACGTTCCATTCCAACCTTCATATGGCTGTCCATCCATTAATTTATCGGTATGCCAAAGTGTGTTTCCCCAGAAATCATAGATAGTCATTTCATATGTTTTAAGACATAAACCTTTAGCTCGAAATAATCGAAGTTCGGCACTTGGATTTTCTGGTTCAAAAGCATTTGGAAAATAAAGCGAACAAAAAACATCAACAAATACTGTCTTAATCATTGTATCGACACAATTAAATTCATTGCGAACAATAAACATAACATCGTGATATCCATATTTATATTTAATAGTATTATCCGATGCATCTCTATTTACTAATGAATCGTTCGATTTATCATAATTCCAGAAATAGGTATTCATCAAAGGTCGATTTACTTCATTAATCACAGAAGTATCAGCAAGATTATGATAGGTAATACTCATTGATGCATCATGTTGAATATATGAGAAATCGGCAACTGGATATGGAGCAATCGATACGATTTGTGATGTTTTATTGATACAACCAAATTTATCTGTTGAAACCAACTGAATTGTGTCTACACCTTGTGAATCCCAACTAACGCCAATAATTGTAGAATCATTAGAAGCAAAATCCCATGGAATTCCAACAGGCAACTTCCATTCAAACAAATTATGTGGTCCATCAACTTTATAATACGACATATGTTTCGGATGTTCACAGAGTGTTGTATCGGATGTTTTAATTTTAATATTACTTGGAGGAACAACAAAAATTAAAGAAGTAACAGGTATACTTTTACATCCATCATTATTTTCATAAACCAACCATTTATTTTCACCTAATTCTAAAGTCTTTGGCGTAAATGTATTTCCAAAATTATCAATAACATTTGTTGCGTCATTAACCCATGTAATATCGTTACCTAGTGCACTTAATGTTGGATATTCTTGATAATAACAAATAGTATCGGAACTTGCAACGGGTGATTGTGGAAGAGGTTTTATGGTTACACAAATTGAATCGACATCGATACATGATTGAGCATCATATCCAGTAACAGTATAACAACCAGAATGTTTAATAATATACTTTGAACTATCTACAATATGATTATTCCATTTATACGTTTTTATTCCTGTTCCCCAAAAGTAAATAATATCACCATCGCAGAGTGCGGTTGTTGAAATGTGCGGTTGAACTTTAATATTTGCTTTAAATACCTTTACAAATACTGACGACGTATTTTTGCAACCAAACTCATCGGTACCAGTTACGTGGTATGTTGTTGAAATTGTAGGATGTATAGACTCATTCGTTTTTGCATTATTATCCCATTCATACTTTTGAGCACCAATTGCTTGTAACGAAATAGATTTCCCCATACAGATATTTATTTCTGATGATTGGGCGATAACTTTTGGCAACTGATGAACTGGAATTGTGATAGAATATGCATTTTTACAACCATTAAAGTCAACTGCTGAAACCCGATACGTTTTAGTCGATATTGGATTAAATGCTATGTTATTTTGTACTCCTTCATTCCATTGGTAACTAGCTACAATTCCTTTAGCATTTAATAGCAAACTTTCGCCAATACAAATTTCCTTTTTATTATATTCTATATCGATTGTTGGTAAAGGATTTACGGTAACGGTAACGGTATCGGAACTTACGCAAGTTGAATAATTTGCATAGGCGATGTATTTCCCAGAACTTGAAATGGTTATAGATTTCCCAATGTTTCCAATATTCCATTTATTATCAACTGAATTTATAGGAATTGTATACGTAACCTTTCCTCCTTGACAAAAAACAGTATCATTACCTAAATGAAAATTTTCTGACTTTAAAACATTTATTAAAATAGCTCCATTCGATGCACATTCAGACTTATCGGATTGAACCGTATAAACACCCTTTTGTAATTCCGATTTTATAGCAATAGTTTGTTTGGGTCCTTTGGCTGAAAAGTTATTAGGCCCTTCCCAATAACAATTTACAATTGAAGGATTTATTTCGAGCGTAACAGATTCTCCTACACAAATAAAATCACTTTTTGATATTTTTATGTCAATTGGAGGCTTTGATGTTATAGTAACAAATGTTGAGTCGGTCATTTGAACCGTTGATGGATCGTCGCTTAAAACAACGCCAATGCTTTGTGGTAGATTATATAATTTGGCCTGATTACCAATAGCTGAGATATAATTATACTTACACGATGAAACAACTTTAACCGAAAATGTAGTTTTACCTTTTGGAACTATAAAATCATCAACAACAAGCATATTTGTTCCAACACCAGTCCCTTTTCTAATTGTACCAGACTTTTGATTTAGTATCTCAATTATTTTAAGCTTAGCATTAATCGTATCAGAAAATAAACCCTTGTTTAAATTGCTATTTGTTGAATTCTGAATAGTAAATGTATAGGTAATTGTGTCGCCTGAATTATATGTTTTAGAATCGGTAGTCTTCTGCATTTCAATAGAATATGGACAAGAACAACCATCGGCAAAATTCAAAATGTTGCCATTTGATGAAAGAACGTGTGATTCTCCGGTATTTATATCAATTTCCCCTAAAGCTTTTTTATTGGGATCAAACCCATAAAGTTTACCGTAAGAATCAAAAAACAATGCATTTGCACCAGTAATTGAGTTTGGGGTAAGCAATAAACTCGATCCACAATTCTGAATTGTTCCTGCGACTCTATCAATAACAATTGGTTGCATTGTAGTATTATCAATAGAATAGATTTTACCATTTGTTGGATGGCAAGCAATGTCTGCAACCATAGCTGTAGAGGTTATAGAAATTGAATCGAGGATTTTGGGCAAACCATGCAGAACATCAATAGTATACAAAAGAAATTTTGAGCCAGTTGTATATGCAACAATGAAATTCCCAGCAGAATCACAATCGACTGCATAATAAAAGTCATTTTCTCCTTTAGGTTTGGGTAAACCTGAATGTCCGATATCATAGGTTGAGACATCAGAGGATATTCGCATAATATGATTGTCGAAACTACGCATTGCATAAATATAATTATCAACACGATTATATCCAAAACCATTATATGTTATGGCTTTAGGACCTAATTCAACAAATGTTAAATCAGTTTCCGATTTCGGATCAACAACATACAATTGCGTTTCAGTATCGCCTGCACTATAATAAAACTTTTTATTGCATTTAAAGGGAGTACCTTGAGTGCAATTTTGTTTTTGCACCGTAATATATTCGGTAAAAAAACAACCATCCTTTACAACTTTCACACCATAATCATTAGGAGCTGTAGCCTTTATCTTTTGCGTTTGTTCCCCCGTATTCCACGAATAGCTATCGCAATTTGCACCAGCATCAATCAAAACGGGAGAATTATTATTTTCACAAACATAATACCCTCTTTGTGGTAATGGAGCCTTAACTGGATTTATATTAAATATTTCATATTGCATCTTTTCTTCACTGGCAAATGAAATATCATCAAGAGCAATATCATAATAATTAAATGCATCGAGCATTTCTTTTATTGATAGATTAGCACTTACATCTGAACCAGAATTCCATTCTACATAGTATTGAGCCCAAGTTCCACCTTGCATACTATTAACGTATTTAGGTGAATCAACGATTTTACCATTAACAGTAAATTGAATATTATAGGTATTAGAATAGGTATATAAAAATGAATAATTAATCCATGCCGAAAATACATAGTTTGTATTCGGCTTAACAGCAACTTGTTGTTGCCACAAATTTGTTGTTGCACTAACAAGTCCTTTACTTAACAAATAATTTCCTTTATATGGAGAACTTGGAATACAATTATAACAAGTCAAAGATTTTGAATCAATTTTATATTCACCAACAGAAATAGCATCATTAGGATTTTTAAATTTCAATGCTGATTTAAATCCAGTATTCCCTTTTTCAAAATCTCCATTTACAACTAAATTTTCACCAATAATAACACTTCGAGCAGTAAGGTTTTTTTGTTTAGTAAAATACGAATTAATCGTTTTAGAATCATTTGGGAATGTGATATCTGGATACCAACCAAGAAATATTCCATTGAGTGTTGTAGTTACTGAATAGTTTTGATTTATACACTTTGATTCATTATGAATGGCAATAGTATCTTGCGAAAAACAATTTAAGGAAAACACAATCAATATGATGGAAAACAATAACCCTCTCATACAATTGTTAATAAAACATATAGTTACTAGTAAAATCCACTATTAAAAGTTGTTTTAATGACATCTCTAAAATCCAATCAGAACAACGCAAATATACGTATTAACAACCATACTATAAAATACCCTAACAAGCAAAATTTAATTGTTAAAAACAGTTTCATAAATATCGCTCGTCTAATAAAAAAAGTAAATTTTGATTTAGTACTTTTGAATTCATACAATGATTGAAAATTTAACACCTAAAATAATATGGCAAAAGCAGTAACAGAAGCTACGTATAGCGAAATAGTTGAATCGACAGACAAACCAGTGATGATTGATTTTTGGGCAGAATGGTGTGGACCTTGCCGCATGATTGCTCCAATTGTTGAGGATTTATCGACCGTTTATGACGGGAAAGTCGTAATACTAAAATGCGATGTTGATGAAAATCCAGAAATCGCTTTAAAATTTGGAATTAAAAATATTCCAACACTTGTGTTTTTGAAAAACGGTGAATTAGTTGATAAACTGGTAGGTGCTGTTCAACGCAGTAAAATCACAGAAAAGCTTGATGCATTGGTATAATATTTACCATTATACAGTATATTTGAAGCGTTACCATTTTGGTGACGCTTTTTTTAATCTTATCATAAAATGCATACCATCTTCGATATTCAAGCTTTACAGCAATTCGATAACTTTGAATTTATTGCTCGACAAATTGTTGAGGGATTTATTACTGGTTTGCATCGTAGCCCCTATCATGGCTTTTCGGTAGAATTTGCTGAACATCGCATTTATAATCAGGGTGAATCGGTAAAACACGTTGACTGGAAATTATTTGCCCGAACAGATAAGCTTTTCATTAAAAAATACGAAGAAGAAACAAATCTTAAATGTCATTTGGTTATTGACACATCATCATCGATGCTGTATCCGTATAACGAAAGTAAGGCTCATAATAAAATGGCATTCTCAGCCTTTTGTGCCGCAGCACTTATTTATTTATTAAGAAAACAAAGAGATGCTGTTGGTTTAACCTTATTTTCGAAAACGGTTGATTTACATACCGAAGCAAAACTTTCGATGGTTCATGCTCAGCGATTATATAATGAACTTTCGGAATTGGTACATCATCACAAAAAAGAAGAATCGCTGAACAAAGGAACATCCCTGGCCGATTCACTTCATCATTTAGCCGAAAACATTAAAACTCGTTCGTTAGTAATCATTTTCAGTGATATGTTCGATCATGCCGATCCCGAGGAACTTTTTTCGGCACTCCAACATCTTCGATTCAATAAACATGAGGTGATTGTTTTTCATGTTGTTGATAGGAGTAGTGAACAAGATTTCACATTTGAAAATCGTCCTCATAAATTTATTAGCCTTGAAACTGGTGAAGAGTATCTTGTAAATCCTGGTGAAATCAAAGCATTATATAAACAAAAGGTAGGCGACTATTTCGAGTCACTTAAAACTCGTTGCACCCAATATCACATTGACTTTGTGGAAGTAGATATCGCCGACGATTTTAGAAATGTATTATTAGCATATTTAATTAAAAGGAATAAGTTAAATTAAAAGCTTAATCCATCTACTAAAAAGCTCAACATTCCATAAGTAAGACCCATCACAACGATATATCCAAGCATACTTATTTTTTCTATTAACTTCATAATTGTAATTTTTAAGTGATTTTTACTAATTTTTATAGTATCAAAAATACAATCTCAAAGGTCTTTTATCAATAATTGAAACACGGGAAATATCTTCCAAATCACGCATTTATTATGTAAGTAATAAACGTAAAAAAGAATTTTTACGAATCACGTAACGATGAATCAACATCTTTTAATTCATCTTTGGCACTAAGCCTTAATCCAGTATAAAGTTTTATCATCTCCAAAGAGAATAGACCAATAATAAGAGTCCACGATAAGGTACAAACAACTCCAATGGATTGTGAAATTAATTGTGCCGAACCAAAACCAAACAATAAACCAGTTTTTCCAGAAAAGAAACCAGTTAATAAAACCCCTAAAATACCGCTAACAGCATGAACAGAAATAGCACCAATTTTATCATCGACATGAAGTTTCTTTTTAAACAAATCGATAGATAATGTAACTGCGATTCCAGTAATTAAACCAATAATAGCAGCACTCCACAACGAAACAACATCGCATCCAGCAGAGATAGAAACGAGTCCAGCAATTGCTCCTTTAATTCCTAACGTTCTACGGATTTTTTTATTCAAAATAAATGAAAGTAATAAAGCCGAAATTGCAGACATTACAGCCGAAATTATTGAAGCAAAAAGAATATGATGATAAAAAGAAACGGTTGAAATACCATCGAGTGAAAAACCAACTCCAGACAACAAGCCAAGCCAAGCACTCACAATAAAAAACAAACCCGATAAAGTATAGGAAACTCTATTTTCAACCTTCAATGGTACTTTCCCAATCCTGTAACGGCCCAAACGTGGTCCTAACAGCAACGAAGCAATTAATCCTAAACTTCCACCAGTAATATGAATAATTGATGCTCCACCAAAATCATGAAAAGCAACCGGAAGATGCGATAACCAACCTCCACCCCACGACCAATGCCCAACAATAGGAAAAATCAAAGTACTTGCCACAAAACTATACAAAAGGATAGCTTGTAATTTCATTCTATTTCCAATTACTCCCGACATTATAGCAGGAGTAAGAGTTGCTAACATAACTTGAAATAGAATAAAGAATTGTATATTTTCCGTTTTACGATTTAAGAACCAAAAGCCAAAATTTGGTGTACCAATTAAACCATCATATAAATCAGTACCAAACATAAACCCATATCCAAGTAATAAAAAAGCCAAAGTACTTACTGAAACAATGAGAATATGTTTAATTATAGCATTACCAAGATGTTTGGGTTTACCATATCCAAACTCAACAAGCATAAAACCAACATGCATCCATAACAATAGTATACTGCCCGTTAAAAGCATAAATGTTATGTAATCGGAAGTGAACATCTTAAATGATTCGTAAAAATTTCATCATGTTATCAAGTTATAAATATACATTGCATTGAAGCGGAATTTTATACTTAAAACACGGGAAAATATCACGGTTATCACAGATTTATTGATATGTAATTCACCCATATTAATTTTCAAAATTCACCATTTTTTGATATCATATTCATACAATAAAAAAGGGGCTTTCTAAATTAGAAGAAAGCCCCTTTACCTATGTTTAAAATTCTCTCTATCGAGATAGAGGTGTTTCTGAGTTTTTATCCATTTTTACACCCATATAACCTTCAGCACCCATTTCAGGAACATCAAGACCTGCTAATTCAACTTCTGGAGCAACTCTATTTCCAACTAATTTATCAAGTAATTTATAAACTAACCAACCGCAAATACCTACAAAGATTATGTTAACAGTTACTCCAATAAATTCAGCAGCAAATTGACCTGCATCGCCATAGAATAAACCAGTTACTCCACCTTTAATTCCATTCAATCCGTCACCATATGTTCCATCAGCAAATAATCCAAGAGCTAAACAACCCCAAATACCATTTGCACCATGTACAGCAACTGCTCCAACTGGATCATCGATTTTCAATTTTCTTTCTACAAATATTGCAACTTCAACAACAAGAACTCCAGACACTAATCCAATTAACAACGCACCACCTGGCGAAACAAATGCACAAGGAGCAGTTATAGCAACAAGTCCAGCAAGTAATCCATTACACATCATACTTACATCGGGTTTATTACTTCTCACAAACCACATCCAAAGAGTTGCAACTAAAGCTCCACCACAAGATGCTATCATAGTGTTGAAAGCCACAACAGTAAATCGTAAATCGGTTCCTGAAAGTGTAGAACCAGCATTGAAACCAAACCAGCCAAATGCAAGAACTAAAGTTCCTAACACTGCCATTGGAATATTATGACCAGGAATAGCATTCGATGAACCATCTTTATTAAATTTACCTAAACGTGGTCCTAACATTTTTGCACCAACAAAGGCTAATACTCCACCAGTTAAATGCACTACCGATGAACCAGCAAAGTCAACATGACCATGACCAAGACCAAAGTTACTACCTAGCATAGCTAACCAGCCACCGCCCCAAACCCAGTTTCCATAAAGAGGGTAAATTACACCACCAACAATAAAACCAAAGATTGCAAACGATGCAAATTTCCAACGTTCAGCCATTGCTCCAGTTGGAATAGTTGCTGCTGCATCCATAAACACAACTTGAAAAACAAAGAATCCTAATATAGCAACGTCATAAACACCACTCATAAAGAAACCTTTTGTTCCAAACAATCCAAATGTATGTCCAAACAATGTAAAACCAACTTCATGATTTAAACCATCGAAACCACCAAATGTTCCTAAAGCTCCAACACCACCAAACATAATTGCAAACCCACAAGCATAAAATGCAAGCATCCCCGCTGGATAAACAAAAAGGTTCATTGCCATGGTATGAGCAACGTTTTTAGCTCGAGTAAAACCAGTTTCAACTAATGCAAATCCTGCTTGCATAAAAAACACTAAAAATCCAGTTAATAAAAGCCATACTAAGTTAATTGAAACTTTATTGTGACCAACTTGATTTGCAACTTCAGTTATAGTTGGTGCATTTGCTTTTGCAGCCACAACATCACTTATTGTACCAGTTGCTACACCACTTGGGTCAGCATCTTTTGCCATTGCAGGCACTAATAATCCAACAGTAAGTGCAAAAATCATCATGCACACAACCATCCACATTTTTCTACTTTTCATCTTTTTATTCTTTTTGATTATATACTTTCTTTATTTCAAATCTCCAGGTCCAACAAGTGAATCATCTCCAGTTTTTCCATTACTGATTCTTACAGAATCTTCAATCGTATAACTGAATATCATTCCATCACCAACTTCACCTGTGTAAGCTGTTTTCCTGATACATTCAATTGTTTTATCAAGATTAATATCTCTTAAAACAATAGAGATTAAAATACGTGGGATGTACTGTGTGTCATAAATAGTTCCACGGTAACTGTGATGTCCTCTTTGGATTTCGTTACCAACTCCCGATGCTTCCCAATAAGAAAAGAAATCAATTCCAATCTTTTTGAGCTCCGTTTTAACTTCCTCAAATTTTGAGGTTCTGATAATCGCTTCTACTTTTTTCATAACTGCTTTAATTAATACCTACACTATTAAACTAATTTGCAACTTTTAATTACATTTTAAAAGCAATAAATCACTTCCCACTGATAATTTATTGACAAGACAAAATTATCTTGTATTATCACGTAATTCAATAATAAAAACACGGGAAAATTGATGCTATTTTACAGATTTATAGATAAGTAAATCACTGAACAATTTACTGAGAAGATTGCATTTTCCTACATAAAAAACCTTTATAATACTAATAATGTGCGACTTAAAAAATCACAAAACATCCATTCAATTCGAATTAACACATTATAATTTATAATCTCAGAAAAACATGTTATGTGTTTTATTTGTAGTTATTGAAACATTGAAAAAATCACAAAAAAAAGCTGGTAAAAAAATTAACCAGCTTACATTAAACGATAATTTAGAAAGGAATTAGAATTAATCGTTTATTAGTCCTTAATATAAAGTGAATCGTCACCGCTTTCTTTTGTTCTGATTCTGTACGATTCTAAACAATCGAAAACAAAGATTTTACCATCACCAACTTCACCCGTATATGCATGTTCTAAAAGGCAATCTATTGTTTTCTGAACATTTATATCTCTAACAACAATACTTAAATTTCTACGAGATATAAATTCTACATCATTTCCACGAAACGAAGTTCTGCGTTTTTTTTCATTTCCAACTCCAATGGTATCGTGATAAGTAAAGAAGTCGATATCTATAGCGTGTAAAGCCTCTTTTACTTCCTGAAACTTAGAGACTCTAATTATTGCTTCAATTTTTTTCATATCATTTATATTTTAAATTATTAAATAAATTATTTCAATGGTTTAAATAAAAAGCTGTTACAATTATTCTCAAAATTACTATTTATTGATTATTGTAACAGCTTTAAATGCTATTCTTTTATTGTTTGTTTTGAAATTAATCTACATAAGCTTCTGCACCATGTTCCCAAACATCAAGTCCACCTGGTCCAGTTTCACCTTCTGGTTCAACACGAAGTTTGAATGGATAAGGTAATTTCATTACTGCATACATGAGAACCATTGAGATTACAAAAGTTGCAACAGTAACTATTAAACTTCCTATAGCTTGAGCTTTAAGAACATCGAATCCTCCACCGTAGAATAAACCAGTAACTGGTGCTGAGTTATCTGCTCCTAATGGACCAGTTACACCATATTGACCGCTAGCAAATAACCCTATTGATAATGTACCCCAAATACCATTTAAACCGTGTACTGAGAATGCACCAACTGGGTCATCAATCCTTACATATTCCATTAAATATATTCCTAAGAATACTAGAATTCCAGCAATAGCTCCAATAATGATAGAACCAAGTGGAGAAACCCAGTAACAAGGAGCAGTGATTGCTACAAGACCAGCTAGTAAACCGTTGATCGCAAAACCAGTATCAAATTTTCTTTTAAATACTCCGAAGTAGAAAGCCATAAACATAGCAGTTAATGCTCCACCACAAGCAGCTAATGTTGTGTTTGCTGCTACTCTACCAATACCTTCAAAGTCCATTGCCGAAAGTGTACTACCTGGGTTGAAACCGTACCATCCAAACCATAGTAAGAATGCTCCTACTGCAGCTAATGGTAAGTTGTGAGCTGCTGGCAAACCACCTTTTGTTTTGTCGTCACGTAAGAAAACACGTCCGATACGAGGTCCTAACACAATTGCTCCAGCTAAAGAAACAACACCACCAATTGTATGTACTACGGTTGATCCAGCAAAGTCACGGAATCCTTGTCCTAATCCTGGTAAGAAATTTCCTGGAGTTCCCATCATACAAAGGAATCCATCAGGTCCCCAAGCCCAGTGACCAATAATTGGATAAATAAATGCTGTTACACCAATACTATAGATAATATCACCACGGAAACTTGTACGTCCAATCATTGCTCCAGATGTAATAGTAGATGCGGTATCAGCAAAAGCGAATTGAAAAATCCAATGTGCTAATAACGCAATTCCTGTAGAGCCATAAGTTGTAGGTGCACCTTGTAAGAAGAACCAATGATATCCGATAAATCCGTTACCAGTACTGAACATAAATGCATAACCGATAGCATAGAATGAAATTCCACAAATAGCTGTATCTAAAATACATTCAATCAAGATATTTACAGATTCTTTTCTTCTTGCAAAACCAGCTTCTAACATTACGAAACCAGCTTGCATTCCAAACACAAGAAATGCTGCAACAAGCACCCATACAGTATTTATAGTATTAATTACAGATGTTTCATGTACTGTATAAGTATCAGCAGCTTTAGCATCTGTACCTATAATTCCAGGTAAAATCATCATGAAAAATACTACAGCAGCTAAGCCTAGTAATTTTCCACCTAAAATTGTTAAACCAAGTTTCCAATCAATTGGTTTTTTCATGTTTTCGCTCATTCGAGCAAAAAACGGAAGCCTTACGGCAGTTGTTCCACTTTTTTTCATAACACCACTATTATTTAATTAACACTATTTAATTGTTTTTGTAGTTTTTAATTACAATTTATAAGTTCGTTTGATGATTTGCGCTTATCATTTATCAACAAAACAAATTTACAACCTCAACATGCCTTTTACCATAATTAAAACACGGGAAAAATAGAGGCTATTTACAGATTAGATAGTAAGTATATTACGTATTTAACCTATTTACATTTGTACGATTTTAATCAAACAAAACTCTTAATCGCTATATTCCTGATACTTACAAAACTCAATATTTTACAATACGAACAGAAAACTCAATAATAATTCATAGGCTACATTTCAACATACATTTAAAAACCATAAGAATTCAACCAACAAACACATACATTTTTAAAATTGCGTATATCCGTTTCTATAGTCTATTATTTTAGCTACTTTTGAGGAAAATTTATATAGATGAAGGTAACGAAAACCGAACGACCATTAATTCTTGTCACAAACGACGATGGCGTTCATGCAGCAGGAATGGCAGCTTTAATTGAAGCAGTAAGTGAATTTGGCGATGTTGTAGCTGTAGCACCTCAGGTAAGTCAATCGGGAATGTCGCATGCACTTACCTTAAAAAGTCCGCTTCGACTAAAAAAAATACGTGAGCAAAAAGGAATAATTGTATATGAATTAAATGGTACCCCTGTCGATTGTGTTAAAATGGCATTCGACAAAATATTACCTCAAATGCCCGATCTTTTAGTTTCGGGAATTAATCATGGATCAAACTCTTCGTTAAGTTCTATTTATTCGGGAACCGTTGCTGCAGCGCGCGAAGGAGCAATAAACTCAATTCAATCGATTGCATTTTCAAACACCAATTATGCCGACGATGCCGATTTTGAATTTATGAAATCGTATGTTAAACGCATCGTTAAAGATGTTTTAGATAATGGATTAAATAAAGGAATATTTTTAAATGTAAATGCTCCACATCTTGATCCAGCAAATATAAAAGGTATCAAAATTTGTCGTCAAGCTCAAGGTGTTTGGGTCGAAGAATTTGATCAACGCCAAGATCCAATGGGCACAAATTATTATTGGCTAACGGGCTATTTTAACAATGCCGAACCCGACGATGAAGAAACTGATGAATGGTTATTGAAAAACAATTACATTACAATTGTTCCTCTTAAATTCGAAAATTGCGACCATCAAGAAGTTGTAAATTTAAAATCAAGATTTTAATATTTAAAGAATAACGACATGAAAATCAATTCTATTTGGTTAGGGATTTTAATTGGAATAACAATGCCAATTATTGCAATGAGTTTATTTTATTTATTTTCGTTTCACAGCCTATCTTTTCCCGATTTCTACATGATGATTCAAAAAATGGATATTCTCACACAAACATTAACCATTTGTGTAATGCCTAGCTTTTTGGCTTTCTTCTTTTTTTATTGGAAACAGTATAACAAATCGGCTCAAGGAGTTGTATTAGCAACTATCATTTTAACAATTACCGTAGTTATTTTTAATCTGTAAAAAATAATAAAAGATATTCAGATGAAATACTATCTCATAGCTGGCGAAGCATCGGGCGATATGCATGGCTCGAATCTGATGAAAGAAATTAAGAAAAATGACCCGAAAGCAGAATTTCGTTTTTGGGGTGGCGACTTAATGAAAACAGAAGGTGGAACACTTGTTCGTCATTATAAGGATCACGATTTCATGGGAATTGTAGAAGTATTAAAACATCTACGTACCATATTTAAAAATATAAAATTCTGTAAGCAAGATCTTAGCGAGAATAAACCCGATGCAATCATTTTTGTTGATTTTCCTGGATTTAATCTTAAAATAGTACAACACGCCAAGGAACTAGGAATCAAAACATTTTTCTACATTTCACCAACCGTTTGGGCTTGGAAAGAAGGTCGAGTTAAGCTTATTAAAAAGTATGTTGATCATCTTTTTTGCATTTTTCCATTCGAAAAGAAATTTTACAAAGATCGACATAATCACGATGTTGACTTTGTTGGTCATCCACTACTCGACTCAATTGTAAATAACCTAAAACCAATTACTCAAGATACTTTTATAGCAGAAAACAATCTGCCGAACAAGAATATAATAGCAATTTTACCAGGAAGTCGTACATCGGAAATCAGAGAAAATCTTAAAACGATGCAGGAAATTATTCCTGAATTTCCCGACTATCATTTTGTAGTAGCCGGAATGTCGCACTTTGATGAAGCATTTTATCGTCAATTCATAACAAATAAAAACATAAGCATACTTTTTAATAAAACATACCCAATACTTCAAGTTGCAAAAGCTGCGGTAGTTGTTTGTGGTACAGCAAGTTTAGAAACAGCCTTAATTCGTTGTCCGGAAGTTATCGTTTTTAAAACCAACCCAATAACATTTTCAATAGGTAAACTTCTCGTAAAACTCAACTATTTGGGTTTACCTAATATTATTATGGACAAAGAAGTTGTTCCCGAATACTTACAAGAACAAATGAATTCAAAAAACATTGCCAAGTCTTTACATAAAATGCTTAGCGACGAATCGTATAAACAACTAATTGCCGATAACTATGAAGAGTTATCACAAACATTAGGTAAAGGAGGTGCTTCAAAACAAACTGCAGCACTCATTTCCCAATACTTAACGGCTTAAAAACGTTTTGTAAATATCAAAAAAATCTGTAACTATGCAAATAATTAGGACTATCGTTAAGATATAATTTATAACCCGTCATTTATATAATATCATGCAAAATAAAGAAGAGAAAATTCCATTTTTTGAAAAGTTTTCATACGGTTTAGGTGACACTGCTTCCAATCTTTTTTGGATGAATTTTGTGTATTTTCTTTCGTATTTCTATACCGATGTTTTTGGAATTGGTGCTGCAGTAGCAGGAACAATGTTTGCAATTACTCGTGTTTGGGATGCATGTATCGATCCTATTTTTGGAATGGTTAGCGATAGAACTGAAAGTCGTTGGGGGAAATTTCGTCCTTATTTATTATGGTTTGCTATTCCTTTTGGAATAATTGGAGCGTTAACATTTACAACTCCAAATCTTGGAATGCATGCTAAAATCATCTACGCATATATTACCTACTCATTAATGATGATTGTTTATTCAGCAATTAACATTCCTTATGGATCAATGATGGCAGTTGTTTCATCGAATCCCAATGTTCGTAGTATGTTTTCACAATACCGTTTTATCTTAGCATTTACTGGAGGTTTAATTGTTGAAGGTGGTACATTGCCAATCGTTAATTACATAGGGAGTAATGACCATTCAGTTATTAATGCACAAATCATAGACCATAAATCTATTTTAATAACAGAACATGGCGAAGGAACGTCTAAAATAGCTCTTGACATAACAAAATCGAACTATAAGACAAATAAATCATTACCCGCCAGAGCTTGGAACTGGGTTCTTATAAAAACTGGTGTAGACAATAGTAAAACCGAAAAATCAATTTCAATTTCAGTTTTACGACCTGAACAAAAAAATGAAATAGACAATACATCTAAAATCCATTACTTAACATCAGGATTTAAGACAGATACAATTCCACTTAATTCGATCGTAGGGAATATTGATGTAGAAAAAACAGAAATTAGTATACGGGTAGTTAACGAACGTAAAGGGTTTCAATGGGCAATGTTTAGTTTCTCGATATTTGCAGTTATAATGTTTTTCCTTACCTTCTTATTTACGAAGGAACGTGTAAAACCTCCAAAAGAACAAGCAACAGAAGTTAAACGCGATTTACTCGATTTGATCAAAAACAAACCTTGGCGTTTGTTGTTTGCAACTGGAATTTTCATGTTATCGCATGTGTGTTTACGAAACGGATCTATCATGTTTTATTTCAAATATTTTGTTGGAAATAAAGATTTAGCTTCATTGTTTATGATTTGCGGTACGCTTTCAACATTGGCAGCAATTCCTTTAACAGGCTGGGCTGCACGTACATTTGGCAAAAAAATATCGTATGTTACTTGTATGTATATGGCAACAGCATTATCGATGTGTTATTTTTTCCTTGACAAAACCGACATTAAAACAATGTTTGCACTGCAATGTGCTATTAATTTCTTCTTCGGATCAACAGCACCATTAATTTTTGCTATGTACACCGATACCGTTGATTATTCTGAATGGAAAACTGGACGACGAGCTACAGGTTTGGTTATGTCGGCATCGACAATGGCACAGAAATTTGGATGGGCAATTGGTGGTGCATTGACCTTATTTATTCTTGCTGCATTCAACTTTAAACCAAATATGGAACAAACAAGCGGAACCATCGGTGGCATTGTAGCAATGTTAAGTTGGATTCCTGCTTCGGCAAGTTTTATTGGTGGAACGCTCATGTTATTCTATCCTCTTAATAAAACTAAGATGGATGAAATAGTAAGCGATTTGACAGAACGACGATTAAAAGAATAAAAACTATTATATAATAAAAAAGGTCGGTTGTTTATAATTACAACCGACCTTTTTTTATGGATAACTTTGAATTTCAACTATTATTGATAACTCCAATATTCTTTAAAACGAACAAAATGGTTATTATAAGAATCCATTCAAATCTACATTTTGAATTATAGCGAAACTATCTTTTTATATCATAACATTTGCCTTAACCATTGCTTCTTTCACAAGTTCAGCAATATCTTTTACCTCAACATGATTTCCCTTTGCAAATGTTCGTTTACATAAAGGACATGACGTTACAAGAATATCGGGTTTATTAGCCATTAAAACATTTAAAGCCTTATCTCGAATTTGAGTACGTTGTGAGTTTTGAATTTCGAAATTACCTAAACTACCACCACAACATAGTGCTTTTTCCTGCTCTTGCGAAGATGTTTTTAGCGTTACAATTTTATTAAGCACTGAACGTGGCTCGGCATATACTTCGGAACCTCTTCCAAGTTCGCAAGGATCGTGATATACAGCAGAAACATCCATTTTTCGAACATCAATTCGCTTATTTTCAATCAAGTAATTAATATACTCTGAATGATGCATGACTTTGATTTTCAAATTGTATTTGTCTTTAAAAACCTTATAGCAGATTGGACAAGATGTAACTAATAGTTGAGCATCAGAACGATTGATGATTGCTCGATTATGATTCATCAATTGCAAGGCAGCATTATATTGACCTGCCATCATTAAAGGTCGTCCACAACAAACGCCTTTATCTTGATCCATAAACCAATAATTTTCGCCAGCTGCTTCAAAAATATGCTTCATCGACTTTATAACTCCAGGAGTTAAATGCCCCATACATCCCGCAAAATACAAGACTTTTGAATGAGCAGGAACAACTGGTTTTTCGAAATCGTATGTAAATTTATTCTTAATATTAAACTCTTCGCGTTTTGCTATTCGAAGTGCATTAACATCGATTCCCACTGGACACGATTCTGTACAACGGCCACACAACATACAATTATACAGCGTTTTCGAGTCAATACTATTATTACGTACCGAACGAATAAAATAAACCGAGATAGGTTTTACAATTTGGGCATCGGGAAGCTGACAACGATCGATACATAATCCACAACGAGAACACGAAAACACCTCAACCTCCGATACACTTGTATAATATTTACGAGTTTGCAAACCATATTTTCGAAGGAAAATTAACATTACCTCGGTTGGAATATGCATATATCGCGATATTGGTAATGTAATGAAGAATAAGCCTAAAGCAATTGAATACAACCACCAAACAAGTACATCTAAATGCTGTAGTGGTAAAAATCCTGCCAATGCAAGTCCAAGATTATGAGTCATAAACCCACCCGAATTATATAATCCACTGGTAATACTTTCAGCCAACAATCGTAAAGGGAAAACTGCCCATAACGAATATAATGCTATACGATCGCCAAGTCGTAGTTTGGTCGTTTTGCGTAATCCATAAATACTCGATTTAATTCTTTTAAATAATGCAAGAGCAACTCCCGATAGAACAACTAAAAGCAGAAAATCCATTATATGCGGAAACACAGTCGAGCCAAAATAATGATGAGGAGCTGGTTCAAAATATCGAAAGAAAACAGGATAATACGGAGCTTTGAATCCACCTCCATTGAAGAATTTAACCTCGATATCACCAACAACAATAAGCAAAAACCAGCCAAAAGCTAGACTCATATGCATGTATCCTAAAAGTGGATTACGCTTAAATATTTTGCGATGAATTAAACTTTCCATAAAAACCTCTTTCAATGCTGAAAGTGTTTTATGGGTAAATATTCCATCGCCAATTTTTTGGCGTTCACCTTTTTCTATCTTAACAATCCAATTAATAAAGGTAAAAAGCAAAGCTCCTAAAAGAAATACTAAGCCTATGCTGAATGGTAATACAAAAAACTCAAAGTTCATTTTCGTCGATTTTGGTCAATGCTTTTTTAATATTTAGAATTACGTTGCGGGTATTTATTCCACGAGGACAAACCAAGGTACATTTACCGCACAACATACATTTATTAATTTCCTTTTCTAGTTCCTCCGACACTCCACGACGAAGCAATAATCCAAGTTTTCTGATATTAAAATCGAGGATATTCGATGCACTACAGGTTGCTGTACAACATCCGCACGACATGCAAATATTAAACGATGGTTCTTTTTGCAAAACGTACATTAAAATACGTCCATCAAAATTATCGATGTCGATATATCGAGGAGGTTGAACGCTGAATCCGAAATTTTTCATTTTTTATTTAAATTATTATAAACCCTTCGACAAGCTCAGGGTGACAACAGTTTTCTGTAAGTCAAGCTTAACTTGTTGAAGCATTTTAACCCTCTTTTATTTTTTCAAATATTCATCAATCATAACAACTGCCGAACGTGCATCGGTTATCGTTTCATTGATTGTCATTGGTCCTGTACAAGTTCCAGCAACAAACAATCCATCAATTGAACTTTTATTGCTTAATAAATGCTCATCTTGAGGTTGAAGAAATGTTCCCATTCTTTGTTTTAATCCAATATTTTTGCCAAGTGCAGTCGTTCCACACGATGGTTCCATTCCTGCAAGAAGTACAATCATATCGGTTCGCATCTTTAGTGGACGACCCGAAAGAGTATCTTCAGCTTTAATTTGCAAAGAGCCATCCATATTCTCTGCCGCTTCCGATAAACGTCCACGAACAAATTGAATTCCCCATTTTTCTTGAGCTTCGCGATACAGTTCTTCGAAACCTGCACCAAACATCCTAAGGTCGATATAAAAACAAATGATTTCGGTTCTTGGTAATCGTTGACGTAATTCAATTGCTTGTTTCACACCAGTTACACAACAAACCTTTGAACAATAATGATTTCCCGCTTTTTCATCTCTCGAACCAACACAATGAATAAATGCTACACGCTTAAGTTCACTGCCATTAGCTGATGTTATTGGTTTTTCTGCTTTGAACCGTTCTTCTAAATCGGCAGAACTTATTACATTATCGTAAATGCCATATCCAAACTCTTCTTTACGTCTCGAATCAAATAAGTCGTAACCAGTAGCAATTAAAACAGCATCAGCATCAAGAGCCATACCATTTGCTTCAACCGAAAAACCTCCATTGTTTTTCTTAATATTTTCGACTTTCGTATTTATAAGCGTCGATATCTTTGGATTATCTATTCTTTTCGTCAAATAATCAATCACTTCCGATGAATCACGCAAAGTTGGAAATAACTTATGCCAGTTTGAAACATTTCCACCTAAAGTAGCTTTACTTTCTACAATGGTAATTGAATGTCCACGTTCGCTTAACGAGACTGCTGCTTCCAATCCAGCTATTCCTCCACCTACTATTACTATTTTTTTATTGGTCATATATTAATATTTTAAAACCGTCCAACCCTCCTTAAAAAGGAGGGCTAACATCCAATTCTATATGAAGGCTGTTATAGCCCCTTTTAATGGGTTGGGGTTAATTATAAATTAAATGTTGCCTCCATTGGTTTCGAAAGCTTCTTACCATCTGGTCCATCATATTTTTTAGCTGGATCATATGGTATTCCAATTTTATCAAGAATAGCTTCACATCCCACTTGATGCACCTGTAAACCAATATCCCAAGGATCGAAACCTAGCATCAAACCAGCCACTTCTTCGAATGTAAATACAGGAATACCTCTACCATCTTTACCATAAACTTTGCCTTCCATTTCGCTCAAAGTATATTGCCATTTATCTAAAAACATTGGACAACCAGGGCAATTGGTAATAATCATATCGGGTTGATATGGTTGCATCGATTCAAATTTCTTGCGTGAACTTGTTACCGAATAACCTCTATTAGCACTAACTAAATATTGACGAAATCCAAATCCGCAACAGTGACGGCGTTCAGGATAATCGACAATCTCGCCTCCCCAATCTTCAACCATTCCAACTAAAACATGAGGATATTCGGCACCACCTACTCCTTTTGAAGGAAACATTTTAGCATAATGACAACCAATATGTTCAACCACTTTTAAAGGTTTACCCGTATTTTTATTTATAAGCTTAAATTGAGATTTTGCAGCAATGTCTTTGCGAAATTTGTAAAACACATCACTTGCATGAGCAATGTTTTCGGGAATTTCGAATGTTCGTCCAGTTGCTTCTTTTAATAATTTGCGAGTTTTTTCAAGTGTTTCGGGGAAATGATGCCATGTATCCATAATTTCGGTATACAAACCAAAAGATGTAATGCACGATGGTACCAAATTTTTATATCCCGACTCATTCATTAATGAAAACTGACGAGCTACAACGGTCATTGTTGTTTCCAATGGAAGCAAATCGGTATGATATCCAATGCCCGAACATGAAGTGTGACAAGGGTGTTCAAATACATCTTTCCCCAATACTTCACGCATTATTCTTAAAAACGTAGTTTCAGCACCGGGGAAAAAATTTTGACGAACACAACTACGAACATAATAGAATTTATCGTCAGCTATTTCTTTTTGGTAATCGTTCCAAATAGCTTTTTTACCTTCAAGTATCATAATGCGTTGTGGTTCTTTTCTGTTTGTGTGTAAATATGACCAATATACTCGTTAGCCATTGTATCATCGAGTTTTAAGTTCATTTGTTTAGCTTTTTCAGCCGAAACTTTTTCAATTTGTTCAAATCGATCGATTGCTCCTGTTGTTTTAAAAATGCTTTGAATTTCAGCCATAGATTCATCAGGTATTTTACGCAAGATACCAGGGCCATCACCTTGATAATTGGCACCTAAACGTGCAAAAACATCGCGATAATTTTCTTGAATCCAATCCCAAACAGGACCTTGTTCAGGATATAAATCGGTACCAATACCTTCGAGATATAAGCAATATCCTTTCGAAACAATCCATCCACCAATTACTCGTTTTAGAAATAATTGCTGACGACCCTTTTCCGATTCGGCAAAATATCCCAATTCTTGGGACAATGCTCGTAATGCCATGATAATTAATCCAACAGTATTGCCACGTGGACAGCGTGTTTTGCATGACATGCATTCACCGCAATACCATATTGTTTCGCTTTTAAGTAAAGCTTCTATTTCGTCGTTGTCTTTCGACTGAATGGTATCGCAAACAATACGAGGATCGTAATTATATATTTCGGCTGCAGGGCAAATAGCAGTGCATACTCCACAGTTCATACAAGCATGTAAACCCTCTTGCATTCTAACATCTTGGCTTAGCTTTTCGAACAAATTATCCATAAATACATTTTCTTATTAATGCATTCAAAGTTACCTTCATTCATAGAACATACATTCCGTTTTAAGACTGCTTTTAAATACGCACAAATACTACCATTATAGATTCTTAAAAATTACTTTATTTTGATGTTTATAGAAACCTAACTTTAGCGTTATATATTTAGACATTCTTTTATATCTTTGTTTAAAACATCAATTATGCTTGCATATAGATTTGAAACAAAAATAACGAAAGATGGATTAATCAATATTCCTATTTCGAATAAACTCTTCGACAAAGAAGTTGAGATTATTATTTTACCTAAACGCAAAAAAAAACCAACTAAATCATCATCTTCCGATTTTATAAACAAATGGTCAGGTTTTCTTTCTGATTTAGATATTGATAGTTCAAAATCGGCATATTTAAGCGATAAGTATAAATAATGAGATTACTTTTCGACACCAATATTATTCTTGACATTGCGTTAAATAGAATTCCGCATTATAATGATTCTGCGAACACGTTCATTAGACAGACTGTGTGAAAATAACTTTTAGACTAGATTATTTGACACTGTTTTTATAATCGTGTTTCAATTACATTTTTAATATATTCGTTTATTGTTTAAATTACACCTCTATTAACCGTGTCATCATC
>Ga0302286_10000900_pt1 | contig 23012 bp, 12 predicted proteins | sample III_Fen_E2_3_FD_198765 | JGI IMG/M metagenome (GOLD analysis project Ga0302286, IMG submission 198765) | Peat permafrost microbial communities from Stordalen Mire near Abisko, Sweden - III_Fen_E2_3 | ecosystem: Environmental > Terrestrial > Soil > Wetlands > Permafrost | place: Sweden: Abisko...
TATGGGTTTTAAACGTTGAGGGATTACGATATAAAAATGTCACAGATAACTTTTCTTGTGAAATTATAAATAATCAGGTTACAGCATCTTGCCCTGATTATGGGTTTTAAACGTTGAGGGATTACGATATAAAAATGTCACAGATAACTTTTCTTGTGAAATTATAAATAATCAGGTTACAGCATCTTGCCCTGATTCTTGCATTTTTGCTCTTGGATCTTTGTTCCTGGCTCTTGGTTCTTTGATCTTGGCTCTTGGTTCTTGGTTCTTTGCTCTTGGTTCCTGGCTCTTTGCTCTTGGTTCTTGGTTCTTTGATCTTGGCTCTTGGTTCTTGGTTCTTTGCTCTTGGCTCTTGGTTCTTTGCTCTTGGTTCCTGGCTCTTTGTTCTTTGTTCTTTGTTCTTTGATCTTGGCTCTTGGTTCTTGGTTCTTGGCTCTTGATTCTTTGCTCTTGGTTCCTGGCTCTTTGATCTTTGATCTTTGATCTTGGTTCTTGGCTCTTGGTTCTTTGATCTTGGCTCTTGGCTCTTGGTTCCTGGCTCTTGATCTTTGATCTTTGATCTTGGCACTATCCCATGATCCATTTAGCCTTTACAGGCATCAATTGGTATATACCTGCAGTAAACAGCCAGGCAAATCCAAATGTCAGACTGGTAGCTACAGGTATTTGAAGTGGAATGGGAACCTGTATCAGATTAACAATCATAAAACTCGGTCCGACCAGGAAGTAATGAACCATATAGATGCCAAAACCATATTTAGTAAGGTGGGCAAATGTATTCACCCAAAACAGATTTGTAATTTTGATCTTCTGTACCAACAGGAAAACCGCAATGGTCATCAATACCACATTCGGGGTACAGTACAAAAAGAATAATTCAATCTGCTCTTCTGTCGATTTTGGATCAGCAACCATACGCCCAAAGCCTGTATAGGTAATGGCGTAACCGATTGAAAACAAAACACCGCTGATAAGTACTGTTTTTGAAATACTCCACGAGTTTCCTTTGGATAAATAATGTCCCAGCAGCAGGTATCCGTTGAATCCTGCAAAATAGTAGAACATATCGAACCGGCCGTTCCATGGACAGGCACCAAAAAGATACCTGGATACATATTCGGAAACATACGGCATAAAGAGTGTAATTCCCCATAGATACAGGTAAAGTCTTTTCTGTTTATCTGTTGCATCCTTTATCCAGGCAGAGAAGACAGGCATAAACAGATAGAGTCCTATCAGCAAGTAAATGTACCACATGTGGGTACAAAAGGGGGTGAAATTGAACGGGATCATAAGAATATTCTTCAGACTATCTACCAAAGCCTGTGAAGGTGCCGTCCCGGCATATACAAAGAAACTGGTGATCACGGATGGATTGAGGCCTAAGACACCTGTAAACCAGGGAAACAAATCGTAGAGTACCGACCATATCAGAAAAGGAAATAAGACTCTCAAGATCCTTTTTTTATAAAACGGGCCTATTTCCTGTTTAACAGGTAGCAATAACATACCGGTAAGCATAACAAACAATGGAACGCACGGACGAAGTACAGAACCGTAGATGGTACCCCAGAAATTGTATTCAGGGTTAAGGCGGGCTGCCGCGGAAATATTGAAAGGATCGGTACAATGTACACTGATCACCATAAACATGGCGATAAAACGAAGAACATCCGCCCAAACTATGTGTTCGCGGCTTTGAGGTGAATAAGGATTCATAGAATATAATTTATTTTTATAATAACCCGATAATAGCATGTTGCATTTTTAACTGCCTTGTGGAACGGAATTTGATTGTCGTGGCGTGTAATTACTGATTGAATTATTCTATAACCTGCAGATAAAGGATTGTGGTGGTTACTTTTTTTACCTCCTATGAAACATGTACGTTTAAGTTATTTGAATTCCATAAATTTCAAGTCGAAAATTCAGATTTACTGAAAAGAAGGACTCGGTTTTTTTGTCCTGCGAGCAATGAAAATGTCAACGTGGCCAGAGTAAGAAGTTTATTTCTCATGGAGTATTTTGATTTTGTTGTGCAAATTAAATCATTTTTTTAAGATTTCCATTGTAATAAATGACCAATAAAGAACAACGAATGACCGTATGTTCTTCTTAGTCTACTCCCACTGTGCAGATAATGTCGCCCTCCCACTTCCTGATCTATCAATAGCTTTATCTAAAGATGTAGGAGTGCTACTAAAAGGTGAAGGAAACCGTTGCAGTTAGAATAGCGTACTCTTTTAGTCCCACTCCCAATGTGCTTGAACAATGGTTTTGCAGACACAACCAAGTGGGAGGGCGACTTTGCATTGGATGTCGCCCTCCCACTTCCTGATCTATCAAACAGCTTTATCTAAAAATGTGGGAGTGCGACTAAAAGTTGAAGGAAACCTCAACAGTTAGAATAACTTTCACTTTTATCGGGAATTACATTGTTTATCTTCTTAATAGGATTGGATCCCATTCTAATATTTATCTTAGTATACTCTTAGTTTACTTACGGATATATCTTAGATGTATTACCTTATTAATAAGTTAATATATCTAAAATATAATTCAAATAAAACGATAAGTAACTAATAATAATATATAAAACAGGAAGTGAAGGGTAGTAAAAGGGCTGACAAATCAATACAAACATATCTGATACAATCACTTGGATAATAATTTACTTTAATAAGAAGTAATGTAATAAAAAACATACTCATACAAAGCGAAGTAATTCAAATTCTCTGAGATTGTGATTCCGCGATATTTGGGCTTTATCATTTCACGGAATCTAAAACAAGGGTTCATTATCAATCAGGAATGTAATTTATCCTAATTATCTCTTTCAGGGTACAATCCTTAATAATTATCCGGATCCAATTTTGTGCAGAGCTACCTGTTAAAATCAGAGCGCAATACTTAATATATTGAGCATATATCAGAAAATTGGTTCAATTTTGATATTTTATGGATTGTAATTGTCCTTGGTTTTCCTCGACTCAGAGTAATTTTACAGAGAAATGTCAAATCAATATTTTTAAGAAGTTGGATAGAGTTTTTATTTTTTAAAAAAAATCTATCCTACTATTTCATGTTGTCTAATTCTAATCACAATAAAATTCATTTAATAGATGAGAACCTTTAAATCATTTCCACTCCTGTTTATCCTCATGTGTCTTTCATCACAGTTTACAAATGCTCAGGGTTGGAAGATGGGGAAAGCTCCCTTAATGACTTCCTTTTCATCAAAAATTGACACTTCCAATGTACTTGGGGAATACCCACGTCCTCAAATGGTCCGGGAAAAATGGATGAACCTGAACGGAATCTGGCAATTTCAACAGGGATCTGGATTTACACAGGCAGTACCAACCGGTAAACTTTCACAAAAGATACTGGTTCCGTTTCCTGTAGAATCAGCCATATCGGGTATCATGAAGCATTATGACAACCTGTGGTACCGTCGTTCGTTTACTATTCCGGCAGCCTGGGCAGGTCAGAAAGTGCTTATTCACTTTGGTGCGGTTGATTATAAATCCGAAGTTTACATTAATGGCCAAAGTTTAGGCGTTCATTCAGGCGGATACGACCCCTTTACTTACGACATCACTTCCAGCCTGACCCCATCTGGTCCTCAGGATATTACTGTAAAAGTAAACGATCCCACCAATGCCGGCGGCCAGCCACGCGGAAAACAAACGTTAACCCCGGGAGGGATCATGTATACTCCCTGTTCAGGAATCTGGCAGACTGTTTGGCTCGAGCCTGTACCTCAGACTTCACTTTCAGAAATTAAAATCGTACCCGACCTGGATAAATCGTCTGTAGTCATTAACGCTTCCACATTGGGAGATGCTACAAACCTGACAGTCAAAATTGAAGTAAAGGATGGGTTGAAAACAGTAGCCCAACTCACAGGGTCTGCCAATTCCAATCTATCCATTCCGGTTGTCAACCCTAAATTATGGTCACCAAACTCACCCTTCCTATACGACCTGAAAATTACATTGCTCAACGGTACTACTCCGGTTGATTCATTGGGCAGTTATTTCGGTATGCGAAAAATAGCCATGAAACAGGTTGGAAATGTTCAAAAACTCTTTCTCAACAACGAATCACTCTTTCAATTCGGTCCGCTCGATCAGGGATACTGGCCGGATGGCAATTATACCGCTCCAACCGATGAGGCAATACTGTTCGACATTCAAAGCATGAAAGAGTTGGGGTATAACATGGTGCGCAAACATATCAAGGTAGAACCCTACCGGTGGTATTACTATGCTGACAAACTCGGATTATTGGTCTGGCAGGATATGCCTTCGTCCAATTCATATACCAATTCGCCACAAACCATTGATAAACTACAATTCGAGAAAGAACTGACAACAATGGTAAAAACCCACTGGAACAGCCCGAGTATTATCATGTGGGTGATATTCAACGAAGAACAGGGTCAGCATGACACGGAAGCCTTGGTTGCCGAAGTAATGAATCTGGATTCAACACGTATGGTAAATGAAAACAGCGGTGTTGTTTATAAAAACGTTGGACATATCCGTGATTTACATAACTATCCTCAACCGGCATGTCCAGTCAGTACGACAAAAGTTCTGGCTTGCGGTGAATACGGAAGTCTCGGGCTGGATATACCGGGTCACTCATGGGGAATTGGTTTGAGCGGGATCATGACAAAAGACACTGCCGAATTTATGAGTTATTATAAAAATTACGCAGAAAAACTTATTCAGCTAAAATCGGACAACGGACTCAGTGCTGCTGTTTTTACACAGATTACTGACGTAGAAGTTGAAATCAACGGCATCTATACCTACGATCGTGAAGTTTGCAAATTTGACAAAGCGAAACTGGCAGCCATCAATAAAGGGGTCATTGAAAATAACCTTATTATAAATTATGTACTTCCAAGTTCACGCGATGCCGCCCGGACGTGGAAAATAACAACCTCACAGCCTGCTACGGGCTGGCACAACACCTCTTTTGTCGATTCAAACTGGACATCAGCAATGGGTGGATTCGGTTCAGCAGGAACAACCGGTGGTACCATTCGGACAAACTGGGCATCTTCCGACATATGGATGCGTCAGAAGTTTGATATGGGAAATTTATCTGCCTCAGACATCGATAAACTTGAGTTGTCAATATTTCACGATGAAAATTGCGAAATATATTTCAACGGAGTTTTAGCTGCTACCTTTACGGGTTACAATTCTACTTATGAATTTTTACCGATCACTGCAGCGGGTAAAAACGCATTGATCCCAAATGGTTCGAATGTCATTGCCATTCATTGTCATCAAACAGGAGGCGGACAATACATTGATGCCGGCATTTTATTGCGGGGTTATGAAGTACCGGTTAATACTTCAGTAGCTACTATCCGGTCGGCTGGCAATTGCAGAATCTGTCCTAACCCGGCAAAAAATGAATTAACGGTATTAAGAGATAATCCAAAGACTGCATTAGCAGGGATTTATAACGTCCAGGGTCGTGAGATGCTCAAATTAAACAAATTCGATTCTAAGATCAATATTTCTTCGCTTCAGCCGGGGATGTATTTTATCAGAACTGAAACTGAAAATATTATTCAGAGTATTTCATTTATTAAAAATTAGATTCAAAAATATATAGTTAACAATATCAAATTCAGTAATTTTTTATTTATGAGAAGATCTTTAAAATTGTGTTTTTATGTAACTACTTTGTTTTTATTCGTATCTGTTTTACAGGCTCAAAGCTGGAAAATGGGAAAAGCGAAATTAATGACTCCTTACGCTACAACGGTAGATACCGCAAATGTTCTGGGGGAATATCCACGACCACAAATGGTACGTGAAAAATGGATGAACCTGAATGGTATCTGGCAGTTCCAACCCGGATTAAGCATCACCGAATCACTTCCTAAAGGCAGGCTTTCGAGTAAAATTTTAGTACCGTTTCCTGTTGAGTCAGCGTTATCAGGAATCATGAAACATTATGATAAAATGTGGTATCGCCGTGCATTCACCGTTCCTGCCAATTGGACCGGAGAACGTCTGCTTGTTCATTTTGGAGCGGTAGATTACGAATGTGAGGTTTTTGTCAACAAACAATCTGTTGGAGTACATAAAGGAGGATACGATCCTTTCAGTTTTGATATTACTTCTAAACTGAAAAGTCGTGGGCAACAGGAAATCACAGTACGTGTTTTCGACCCTACTGATGCCAGCGGACAACCACGCGGAAAACAAACATTGACTCCCGAAGGCATCATGTACACTCCATCATCCGGAATCTGGCAGACGGTATGGCTTGAACCAATGCCACAGACTTCGATATCAGATATAAAGCTGGTTCCAAACATAGACAATTCTACATTAACGCTTAAAGCAATTACTTCGGGAAAAGCCACTGCGCAAACAATATCGGTAGAAGTAAAAGATGGTGCAAAAACAGTGGCTACCTTCACCGGAAAAACTAATACAGATTTAGTAATCCCCATTGCAAAAGCTAAATTATGGTCACCGACTTCACCGTTTTTGTACGATTTAAAAATCACCCTAAAAAGCGGAAATAAAATACTGGATACCATGAAAAGTTACTTTGGTATGCGTAAAATATCAATGGCTCAGGTAGGTGATTTCAAAAAAATGATGTTAAACAATGAGTTCCTTTTCCAATTGGGACCATTGGATCAGGGATTTTGGCCGGACGGACTTTATACAGCTCCAACCGATTTAGCAATAAAAAATGATTTATTGAAAACCAAGGAATTTGGTTTTAATATGATCCGCAAGCATATAAAGGTGGAACCTTATCGTTGGTATTACTGGGCCGACAAATTAGGAATACTGGTTTGGCAGGATATGCCTTCGCCAAATTCATACACCAATCACCCACAACCGATCGATGAAACAGCATTTAAATCGGAGATGGAAACAATGATTAAGACCCACTGGAACAGTCCGTGTATCATATCATGGGTTGTTTTTAATGAAGGACAGGCTCAACACAACACTAAAGAGTTAGTGACTGATGTCATGTCGCTTGATACAACAAGAATTGTAAATCAGGCCAGTGGCGGAGGATATCATGATGTAGGTCAGGTACTGGATGCACACAGTTACCCACCTCCTGCCTGCCCAACCAGTACATCTCAGATTTTGGTTTGTGGCGAATATGGAGGCATCGGGTATACAATTCCAAATCATATCTGGAAAACCGGCCCAACCTATGTAATGATAAAAGATGAGAATGAACTGCTGGGCATGTATGAAAAATTTACAGAAGAATTAATGCAGTTTAAAACCAATAATGGCCTTAGCGCTGCTGTCTATACTGAACTAACGGATGTAGAAGCTGAGTTGAACGGATTAATGACCTATGACAGGAAGGTTATAAAAGCCGACATAAAGAAATTTTATGAAATCAACCAGCGGGCTATCTATAAAAACTCGTACCTGACGGAAGTGCTGCCAACTTCATTAGTGAATGGTAACCTTTGGAAATATACAACTACAAAACCAACAGACGACTGGAATTCAATGACATTCAGTGATGCGAAGTGGACATCAGCAGCCGGTGGTTTTGGGAGTAACGGCACTCCGGGTGGCAACATCCGCACTTCATGGACTTCATCTGACATATGGATGCGTCAGGATTTCAAACTGGGTAATTTAACTCCGGATTTATTTGATAGTCTGATACTTTTGGTGCACCACGATGAAAACTGCGAGATTTATCTGAATGGAGTTTTAGCAAGCACATTAAGTGGATATACTTCGGGGTATGTATCTTCTCATATAAATGATCAGGCAAAAAAGGCATTAAAACCGAATGCTTCAAACACAATTTCAATACATTGCCATCAAATTGAAGGCGGTCAATATATAGACGCAGGGATATCTTTTAAAAGCTATGAAAAAAAAATGGCACCTTTATCAGTCCAGTAATTAACGGCATCTGATAGTGATACTGACAAATCGATAGTGAAATGAAGATCATCCAATCTTTCAAACATTAAAAATTCTGTACCTGGTAACGGTAATTGTTGCGTTCCTTCAAAACGGGACTAAATAAACATTATCTTTATCAAAATTTACAACAATAAATAAACACAAACACCATAATTATCTGAAAGCATGAGAAAATTTTCTAAATTAAGTATTTTAGTAATGGGTTTTTGCTTATCCATTTCTGTTCTGCACGCAGCCGACTGGAAAATGAAGACAGCAAATTTAATGACTCAATACGCAGCAAAAATCGATACAGCCAATGTACTGGGCGAATATCCACGTCCCCAAATGACCAGGGAAAACTGGATGAACCTGAATGGTATCTGGCAATTTCAATCAAGTTCTGACGCCGCTGAGACCATTCCGACAGACACATTATCCGACAAAATATTAGTTCCGTTCCCTGTTGAATCAGCGATATCGGGTATCATGACCCATTATGACCGTATGTGGTATCGCCGGACTTTTACGGTTCCTGCAGCCTGGGCTGGACAACGTATTCTTGTTCATTTCGGGGCAGTGGATTACGAATCGGAAGTTTATGTAAACAATCATAGTCTTGGCATTCATAAAGGAGGGTACGATTCATTTACATATGATATTACCCCAAATCTAACCGGTACAGGATTACAGGAAATCACTGTACGGGTTTTCGATCCTACCGATGCCGGGGGACAGCCTCGTGGAAAGCAAACACTATATCCGGGTGGCATCATGTATACTCCCACTTCAGGAATCTGGCAAACAGTATGGCTGGAACCTGTACCTCAAACATCGATATCAGAAATTAAACTGGTTCCGAATGTCGATAATTCGACGTTGAAACTCAGGGCAATTACCAGTGGAACCGGTACCAGCTTAACCATTACCGGAGAAGTAAAAGATGGGGCAACCACTGTTGCTACATTTACCGGGAATGCAAATACCGATTTAACTATTTCAGTACCAAATCCGAAACTATGGTCACCGAATTCACCTTTTCTTTATGATCTGAAAATATCACTGAAAAGTGGAACTGAAAGTATTGATTCATTGAAAAGTTATTTCGGTATGCGTAAAATATCGATGGCAACCGTTGGTTCTTTTAAAAAGATGATGCTGAACAACGAATTTCTATTCCAGATGGGACCTTTGGATCAGGGTTTCTGGCCGGACGGACTTTACACTGCACCAACTGATGAAGCAATAATAAATGATCTGACGAAAGCCAAACAATTAGGGTTCAATATGATCCGCAAGCATATTAAAGTTGAACCACAACGTTGGTACTATTGGGCAGATAAATTGGGTCTTTTAATCTGGCAGGATATGCCGTCTCCAAATTCATATACCCCAAAACCACAGCCCACTGATGTACCTGAATTCAAGTCCGAAATGGAACAAATGATCAAGACACACTGGAACAGTCCGAGTATCATTATGTGGGTCGTTTTCAATGAAGGACAGGCTCAGCATGATACACCTGCTCTGGTTTCCGATGTTAAGTCACTTGACCCTTCGAGACTTGTAAATCAGGCGAGTGGTAATAATTGGGAAGGTGTTGGCCATATACTTGATGCCCATAGCTATCCACAACCTGCATGTCCTTCCAGTTCTTCACAAATTTTAGTTTGTGGTGAATACGGAGGTATTGGTTTAAAAGTACTAAATCACATGTGGAATACAGGTGAAACATATGTTACGGTAAACAATGCCAGCGAATTAGCCAATATGTACAGTTCATTTGCTGACATGTTGATTCAATTCAAATCGAATAATGGATTAAGTGCAGCAGTTTATACCGAACTTACGGATGTAGAAACTGAGCTTAATGGACTGTTGACTTATGACCGGGCAAATGTAAAAGGAAGTCTATCCAGATTTTTCAATATCAATCAGGGTATCATTAATAATTATGCATACATGACAGAAGTGTTGCCTACTTCACAGGTAACACCAAGAAACTGGAAATACACAACGACATTGCCTACAACAAACTGGTATACGAATTCATTCAACGATACAAACTGGTTAACAGGCGGTGCAGGTTTCGGCACAGCGGGAACTCCGGGTGGCAATATAACTACCAACTGGGATACAAATGATATATGGATGCGTCAAAATTTTGATCTTGGAACTTTATCGGCTACTGACCTGGATAGTTTAGTGTTGAATGTTCATCATGATGAAGCTTGTGAAATATACCTGAACGGAATTTTGGCAAGTACATTAACCGGATACACTTCCAACTATGGTGTTTTCCCGATCAATGATGCTGCAAAAAATGCATTAATTACAAATGGAGTCAATAAAATATCGATCCATTGCAATCAAACTTATGGTGGTCAGTATATCGATGCAGGGCTTTCATTATTAAGTTATAAAGCAAAACCGGTGTATACAGATGTAAAAAACGTAACTGTTCAAAACAATTGTAGAATTTACCCGAATCCGGCTAGCAGCAAATTATCTGTTATCAGAAAAAATGCACAGACTGAATTAATTGGTGTTTATAACCTTGTTGGAAGTGAAGTTATGAAACTAAACAAGTCGGCTGATCAGGTAGATATCTCTAATTTACAATCAGGAATGTATTTTATCAAGACACAAACCAATCATGAAGTTGAAACGATATCCTTCATTAAGAAGTAAGATCCAAATCACAGAAACTACTTTGTCTGAATTTTAAGGAAATCCGGCGTGTAAATAGTATATTAATTTTGATATACATTTACACGCTATTTTCATTTTTCCCTGATTCCAGGTCGTAATAACAGAACCCGAAAATAAAAAGATAACCGCAAGATTACAAATTGAACTCTGATAAGCCGGAATGTGTGACAATAAACAATTATAAAAAAGACCAGAATAGAGGCTGTGTAAAAACGAATATTGTTGAATAATTATCTAACTAATTGAATGTTAAGTTGTTTATCAAATAAAGTAAATAAGGTTGGACTTTGTGGGTAATCGGTTTTCTACTAAGATTTAATACTTGAAAATAGGTTTTTAAGTATAAAACATTATTACTATTTGTCAACCTCAGAAGAAATGAATCCTCTCTATTTTTAAACCTTATTCCTTTAATTCAATGTTGAGTTTCAATTTGATCATATTTATTTTTAATATTTTATTTTTTACACAACCTCATTAGACTCAACAGGACTCAACTCCAACAAGCGGAATATGAGACAGGAAACAATATAATAAAAGGGCACAATTGACAACTATCTAACGGGATTTCAGTTTTTCAATTCCACAATTAAAGAAAGTATTATTTTAATTCCGTACTATTGCGTTAAATGAATTTTCCTAGTGATCCCTATTGTGTACTCATGTGTTCTAAAGTGGTTACTGAATTTCTTTTGTATTCCCTATTGTGTACTAATATGTTCTAATGTGGTTAATGAATTTCTTTTGTATTCCCTATTGTGTACTAATGTGCTCTAATGTGGTTAATGAATTTCTTTTGTCTTTATTCTTTTGTCTTTGCTCTTTTATCTTTATTCTTTTGTCTTTTGTCTTTGCTCTTTGCTCTTTTGTCTTTGCTCTTTTGTCTTTGTTCCAATAAAATTATTCACCTTATTTTGAATTCCATGAAAAAAATTAAAATTCAAAAACTTTCATTTCAATTTATCCTATCTCTTTCGTTGGGCATGTGTATCCTGCCGTTATTAATCCGGGCACAGAACACGAATTACATTACCAATAAGTCACCACTACTGGAAGTGCCTTTTACGGCTCTTCCGATTGGTACGGTAAAAGCAGATGGTTGGTTGCTGCAACAACTTCAGTTACAAAAAGACGGATTGACCGGTAGTGCTGAAACCTTATATAGCGGTTCCGACGAATTAGGTGCGGGAAGTGACTGGCTGGGCGGTTCAGGCAACAGCTGGGAAAAGGCACCTTATTACACCAAAGGGATGGTAGCGTTGGCCTATACCCTGGGAGATGCCGCCCTGATCACAAAAGTGTCAAAATGGATCAACTGGTCCATCGACCACCAACAGGTGAATGGATTTTTCGGACCTCCTAATAATACTGACTGGTGGCCCCGCATGCCTATGCTATATGCCATTCGCGATTTTTATGAAGCCACCAATGATACCCGGGTAATTCCATTTTTCACAAAATACTTCACCTACCAAAACAGCAAAATTGACAGCCAACCACTTAGCAGTTGGGGGCAGTCGAGAGTCGGTGACAATATAGAAATTGTTTTCTGGCTATATAATCGTACCGGGGATGCATTTCTGCTTACCCTGGCCGATAAATTAAAGAAACAGGCATACGACTGGACTGACATTTTTACTAATAACAGGTTCTTTTCTTTTCAGACAGACTTTCAGCCAAAGCATAATGTCAATGTTCCACAAGCTATGAAAATGCCTGCCATATATTACCAGAAATCACAGACGACTGCCGATAAAGATGCTTACACTCACGGTTATGAACATTTAATGCGCGATCATGGGCAACCTGAAGGCATGCAGTCAGGGAATGAAATGATTGGCGGTAAATCTGCAATGACCGGCCTTGAGATGTGTTCTATCGTTGAACAAATGCAGAGTTGCGAGACAGCCCAAATGATACTTGGAGATGCCACCATCGGCGACCAGTTGGAAAAGGTGGCTTTCAATGCACTGCCAGGTGGTATGGCAAAAGATATTAAGGGATCACAATACTATACCCAGGCCAATCAGGTTAAGAGTAAAAACGGAAATAACAGTTTCGGACAGGAATACGATAATGGATTATTACCCGGTCCTATGTCAGGATATCCATGCTGTCGTTTTAACATGCACATGGGCTGGCCTTATTTTGTAAAAACCATGTGGGCTGCTACGAACGATAACGGACTGGCTGCTATGGCCTACGGTCCGAGTCACCTGACTGCTAAAGTAGGCAACGGAGTAGACGTGACCATTGTGGAAGCCACCGATTACCCGTTTTCCGAACAATTAAACTTTACCATCACCACCGGCACTGATGTTGCTTTCCCGTTAAAATTGCGACTGCCGGCGTGGTGTACGACTCCTCAGGTAGAAGTAAACGGTGTTGTACAACCCGGAACTGAAAACGGGGGATTTTATTCCATCAACCGTACCTGGAGCAACAATGATGTAGTCGTATTGAAACTGCCCATGACGATTCAACTGAATAATGAAGTGAACAATGCCGTGAGCGTACAACGCGGTCCACTGGTCTATTCCCTTAAAATCAGTGAACAATGGACATCCCGTACCGATTACGGGAATGGCTTCAAGGAATATGAAGTAGTACCTCTTTCGAGCTGGAATTACGGTCTGGTAGTGGATAAAACTAATCCTGCTGCATCCATTCTGGTCAACAAAGGAACGATGCCTGTCAATCCGTTTATTCAGGGCACTACTCCGGTTACTTTGACGGCCAGTGCAAAAAAGATTCCGGCATGGGGATACGCCTTTAACGGTAATTTAGCCCTCGATCCTCCTTACGGACCTACTGATACCTCCGAAGCCACCGAACAGGTTACTCTGGTACCTTTTGGAGCAGAGAGCCTGCGTGCAACCTGCCTGCCAATTGTAGGAACACCGGATTTCGCAACCACCACCTTTCAGGATGACTTTTCAACCGGCAATCAAATCGGTTGGGTGAATTACAACGGAAGCTTTATGGTGGATAACGGTGAGTATTTTGCAACCAACACCGAGGGATATTCAGGATCTAAATCGGTTCAATCATCAACATTATTCTCCGATTTCACTTACAATGCGAAGGTTAAGGTAAGCGGCAGCGGTGATGGAGGGTTACTCTTCAGGGCAAGCAAACTCTCGTTGGGAGCCGATGAATACAACGGGTATTATTTCGGTATCAGTGCAGGGGGTCAAAATGTAGTACTGGGTAAAGCCAATGGTAGCTGGTCTTCTCTGAAAACTGCATCTATGGCTATTGTGGCTAACACCTGGTATCAGGTCAGAGTCGTTGCAAAAGGTACGAATTTTAAAATCTATGTAAATGATATGACCACGCCGAAGATAAATTTCACCGATGCTTCATTTGCAACAGGCGCCATAGGAGTTCGTTGTTACAATGCCATCACCCGTTGGGACAATCTTTCGGTAACAAGTTCTTTAGTTAGCGGAGTTAAGGATGTGAAGACTTCCGATAACATTCACATTTACCCCAATCCGGCAAAGAATTATCTTGATGTTTCGTTTGGAAATGAACTAGCAAGTACATATATCGTGGATGTGATCGGTACGAACGGTGCTTTATTGCAAACAAAAACCCGTAACAACAATGAAGCATTAATCCAGATGGATACAAAAAATCTGGTGCCTGCCATCTATGTGCTAAACGTACATTCTAAAACCGATTCATTCCAATACCGGTTTGTGAAAGAATAGTTTTTTTAAACTTACAAATGGAAGACCTCCGGATTTATGATCTGGAGGTTTTTTTATAGCTACGAATTAAATTTAGTTTTAATGATTTGATATCCGTTCGTATTTAATAATCATAAAATAAGATAACGGTTTATTTGTTTGTCGAATTAGCAATTCCACTTTATTTTAGGATAAAAATTTACAACCATAAATATCTGATTAATTGAAATTTTATATTTCATTCCCTATTCTAGGTAAACAGATATAACCATTTCACCAAAGTTTAAAATTTCGAAAGTTTGGATAGTGGGGGCTAAATGAAATCAATCTTTCTGTAATAATTAAGACTATCAAAATCACTTTTTTACTGTTTCGCAAAATGATCAATCTTTCATGAGGATTGAAAACAGAATGTCTTAGTTTCAAATAATCTTAAATTACAACCTTCCTGGTCATCCCTTTCTTACCATCCGATATTTTTACAAGATACATTCCCCGGACCAGGGGTATCGACTATAACCACCGGCTTTAAATTGGTTGATCAGATTTCCTGTAAGGGTATAAACGGTGATATCCAATGTATTTCCACTGTTATTATTCACAACGAGTTTTCCGTCGGCAGTACCAAAGGTTACTTCGGAATTAAGTTCACTGATATCCGTAGCAGCAATGGTAAAGGTCTTTCCGCCTGCAAAAGTTCCACCTACGAAATCAGCATCGATAGCCTGGACTGCCCACTGATAGGTACCGGCAGGTAAACCGGTAAGTACCCATTTCTTGTTTGTAAAAACATTCCCCGGTTCGGCAATTCTTCTCCAGCCACTGTTCGTGCCATAGATCACTGCCATGGTATTATACAGCCATTTACCGGTTATCGTGTTTCTCAATGATAAATTGTAGGTGAGTGATGCCTGAGGCGTTTTGTCATCCATTGCAGCGGTCCAACTAAAAGAAACCGTATTTTCATCTCCCTGGTTCGAAACAAGCTGATTGAGAGTGCCCCTGAGCAGAAGGTTTAGCATTCGTAGCTACCGATTGGTTGATATAATAGCCACAAATATTCCGGTTGTATTTCCCCGCCTGATTTGCCTGGGATCCATTAAATCCGGTGATCAGTAAATCAATTTTGGCATCGATGTTCAGATCGGCAGTTTCGATACTGCTTTCGGATACCCCCGGAAAGTCCGTTTTGCTTAGTGTGCTCTCCGAAAAGGTGAAATCAGTTGCACTTGTACCCGTGAACAACATAGTAGCCTGACGGGCTTTAGAAGCGCTCCATCCGGTAAGAATGATATCCAGCTTGCCATCATTATCCCAGTCAACAATACGTGCACCATCACCCACGCTGATCTGACAATAGTCGTTGAATACCGTATAGGGTTCAAGCACTCCGTGGTTATTTCTATACAGCCTGTATATATCTGAACTTGCTTCGCCATTCGCACCGCCATCACCATTCAGTAGTAAGTCGAGCCACCCATCACCATCCACATCACCTCAAACGGAGGATCCGTATTCTTTTTGATTAAGGTCAGGCTGATCCATGGCATTAAACTTTCCGGCACCGTTGTTTAAAAGTATAGCTGAATAAGGTTGTTTTAATGTCTCGTCAAAGCCACTGATAAATAAATCGATAAACCCATTGTTATTAAAGCCAACAGTAGTGATGTCAGCATTCGTTAAATTCAACCCGGTAAAGGAAGACTGATCGTAGTTAAACGTCCTATCCGTATTCTGAAAAAAGATTGCACCCGTATAAACTGTTCCGTTCCCGATGAAATAATAGTCCAGCAATCCGTTGTTATCGGGATCGGCTAAATCCGCAAGATGAGGTGGCAGCGCTTACATCAAGTGGTGTACGGGTAAAAATGCCGGTTCCATCATTCAATGCAATTCCTTTACCCGCTTCCAAAGTACTGTTTCCACCGTAAATAACATCCAGGTTTCCATCCCCATCAATATCACCAAATTTAATATCGGCATATTGACCCGTGACAATCACGTTATCGGTGGTTTGTAAAGAATAAGAGCCATTATCATTAACTGAAAAAGCTTTTTTAGTGATAGCAGGTATCGGTTGTGCCTGAACCATCGTAGTGATTAAACAGGCAGCCAATAAGATTTTTATTTTCATATTGACATTGGTAAATGACGATTTAAGATAGTTCGTGTTTAATTTATAACCGGAGCCGTTTGTAATCCTTTACCCGGTACACCTCCGGCTATTACAGGCCATCCGTTTGTCCAGGTAATCTTATCCATCAACAACGGGCGGCGTGTTGCTCCTCTGGGAAGTAATGGTTTAGTAACTTCAATGGCATGATACAGGAAGTAATCAGTACCGGCATCATCAGTTACTATTTTTGAATTATGCCCCGGTCCTACCCAACCTATAGACACATTTCCGGTAAGGAAAGCGCTTCCAGATTGTCCGTCATTCAGAATGGCATTTCCATTCTTGTCGTAATACGGACCTTTTAAGCTGGTTGCAACTGCTACATTCACCTTGTATTGACTGTTTGCACCATCACAGCAACTCCCTGTGGATCCAAAGAAATAGAACTTACCATCCTTTTCATGGATATAAGAAGCTTCGAAAGCATTGCCGGCAATCTTGAATTTAGTTCCAACCGTTGTCTTAAAGTTGGATGCCAATTCAATACCAAAGATTCCGTTGAAACTACCCCAGAACAAATATGATTTTAAGGTTGCCCCTGTTCCGGTTTGCATAAAATAAGGATCGATACTGTTCGACACGCCTATGGTATTTGAGTCGAAAACTTTACCCTGATCGATAAACGGTCCTGTTGGAAGGCTTGAAACTGCCAGACCTATTCCGGGATTACTGTCTCCCCAGGTCGAGATGCTGTAGAACATATAGTATTTCCCATCAATACACGAAACATCCGGTGCCCAAATGCCTCCATCACTTCTCCAGGTTGGTCGTGTCTTAAAAGCATCGTTCACAAATTGCCATTGGACAAGATTCTTAGATTTAATAACAGGAATCAAGTGATGTACGCCATCAGCCCAGGTATTTTCGGTTCCATAGGCATAGAACCAACCATCAGTACCACGAATCACTGTAGGGTCAGCCACATCCGGTTCAAAAACAGGGTTCTGATAACTGGCTGGTCCCGCAGTGGAACCCTGCTCTTGATATAAACCATTGTTGTTAATATAGATGATACTTTTTTCGACCTGAACTCCATTCACCTTAGTAACTCCACTGGCTATTATATCCAGATCGCCATCATTATCAATATCGGCAGTGGTTATGTCGGCATGCTGCAACCCCTGCCCTGCGTCAAAATGACTGAATTGTGCATTTACCATCGAATAGACGGTAAGCGTCATTGATAAAACCAGTATTCTAAGTTTCATAATCTGCTGTTTGTTAATATAATGTGTTATTATTTGCCATCAAATTCAATCATCCAAAAACTGACATAAATTAAATATACAGCAATAAATTGTAAATCCTAAATTGTAGATATCTTTGGGGCTTTCTCAAAGGTTTATCAACTAAATCAACAAGCCCTCTCCCACCTCTGTTTGAGGAAAGAAAGGGCCGGTTAATTCTTAGATCATTTATCTGTAAATATATAAGATTTTCTTTACAAACGGACTGAAAAAATAATTATTTTTCGTAAGATGTAAACATGACATCCATGTCTGAATTGAAATTACTTATTTTTAATATACCAATTCTCCGGATTCATCAATAATGTTCTAATGTATGATTCGTTTCCTACATGTTTTGCTGCTATCGGATCCGCAAGATAAGAAGCATCACCTTCACCGTTTTTAATTCTCCTCAACGTGATTCGCATTAAATCAGTGAAGCGGTTTCCTTCAAAAGCGGTTTCAAGAGCCAGCTCTTTCTGTATTAAATCTTCAACATAAAGAACTGAATCTCTCAATGATTTCTGAGCATGGAATGTGTAAAATGTAGTATCCTTATCACAAGCACCTAAGCCCCGCATTCTGATTCCTACATTATTTGTGAACTTTGTATCATTGAAATTCATATAGGTGGCAGCTGCATCTTTTTCTTTAGCCGGTATCACTTTAGGATTGGACATGTTCGTTGGATTTAATCCGTATTTAAGTACAGCAAATGCTAAAGCTGGTTTGTTAAGTCGATTGACAGCTTCTGCATACCGCAAGTAAAGCAATGAATTCCGATAAATGACCACATTTTGATTATAGATTCTGTACTTGTAAATGATATACGGATTAGTGGTTAAATCGGTGGTGGTTGAATTTAGTGAACTACTGTTTGCTGAGTATCTCCACCCTACGGATCCTATTTGACGTAAATCCCCTTGTGCACTTGAAGCTTCATTCAGGTAATAGGTTTGATTTTCCCAGTTTTTTATAGCCTGGGTTGAAGGAATTATTTCATGTTGATAATTCAAACTGTCCAATGCAAATTTCTGACCATATTCCGTTGGACAAGTGATGGTAGTTGAAATTTCACTTGAAAAAGGGGCAAATGAATTTAACCAATTGTAATAGGCATCTTTAGTAATCGTGTTGTTTGTGACTACCCAGGCAGAAGAATATCCACCATAAATTAGAATACCAAATTTGAACATAAAATCATGATATTCAATAGCTGCTTTTTCATATTCACCCTTCCACAAATATAAATCTCCCAACAGAAAACTTATTGGAAAATAAGAATAAGTAGTATTGTATGATCCAACAGCACCTAAGTCCTGAAAGGGGACATTCTTGAGTGGTTCCAGATCGGCAATTAAAACATCTGCTAAAGCAGTAATGTCTAATTCAGGATACGATTTCTTAGAATCTTCAACGGTCAGGATAGCTTTATCATAATATTTCGCAGTTTTAAAATTCAGAGCAATTTGCATATACGTCCAGGCCCTGATGGATTTAATAGCTGCCATTTGTCCCAATTGCAATTTTTCACCTTTGACTACAACAGTTGAATCGAGGTTTTGAAGTATGTAATTACAATTATTAATTACAGCGTAATAATTCTTTATATTTACATACGAATTGGTAGGGGAGATCGCAAAGTCATTAATTTCCCTTAAACTTAAATCAGAGGTCTCGGAGACATTCAACAAATCACCTCTTAACTCACCCAGCAACACGTAACTGTCTGCCAGTTTTTGCATTTGAGATAGCACACCAAACGTTGAAAATAACACATCGTTCGGTGTGTGTCCATATTCCTGTTCGGTAAGTAATCTCTTAGAATCAACTCCCAGCATATCGTTGCAACTGACCAGAAATATTGATGATATAAATAAGCATATCAACAGGTTGCATATTTTCTTCATATCGTTGTTTTTGTTTTTTATTTTTTTTGAAATAGATTGTCAATAATTTTTTCTTACAAATTAAATTTGAGACCGACATAGTAACTCTTGCTTAATGGAATCAAACCGGCATCAACTCCCTGAAAGAGCACTGAGTTTTGAGTTGAGAATTCAGGATCACCACCCAAATACTTGGTAAGTGTGAATACATTATTAGCCGAAACCCAGATATTAATTCCTTCGATAAAATTATTTTTTATGGGGATATTATAAGATAGCATTAATGTCTTCAAACGAATATATGATCCATCTTCAATCCAGCGATCCGAGAACCGTGCATTTCCCATTGGGTCACCATATACCGCTTTTGGTTGAGTTGTCACCTGACCTTCGGTCACCCAACGAGTTAACATGGTCGTTGATTGATTGCTGAAATCGGTACCTGCTTCCAGTTGACTCCGTTGGTAATTGTAAACATCGTTGCCATAAGAATAGGTAAACAAAGCGGATAAAGTCAGTTTTTTATAAGAGAATTTATTACTTATCGTTCCATAGAGGATTGGATTTGGATTACCAATGATTTGTTTATCCTTCGCATCAATGACACCATCGTTGTGAGCATCTTCGAATATTACATCACCTGCACCAAAAGAAGTGTATGTACCATCATTATTTTGAATTTTCAATTTGCTGGCCGTTGCCTGTGCTTCCGTTGCAAATACTCCAAGGGTTTTGTATCCGTAAAACATACCGGCGGGGTTACCAACCGAAGTCAATACTTCTCCTCCATAAACCTGTGTCGTATAATTGCCATTCGGTAATTCGGTAATTTTATTAACATAATGACCGAAACTTAATCCGAATTCCCAATGTAAATTTTTTAGGTTTATCAGTTTGGCATTTAAAGTAATTTCTGCTCCTTTATTCGATAACTTGCCTTCGTTGCTCCAGTAAGCTTCCAATCCAGCAACATCCTGAAATTGCCTAAGGGTTAGTAGGTTACTGGTATTACTCGAATAGACATCAAGCGACAAGGCTAACCGGTCGTTCAATAGTCCCATATCCATACCTAAATTTACTCTTCCTGTTGTTTCCCATTGAATCTGCGGATTCGCCAGATTTGTCAGAATCACTCCGTTTCCTACACTTTTAAATCTTAAAGAAGAAAAATAAGCCTGTGTTTGATAATCACGGATATCATCATTTCCGGTGATACCATAACCTGCCCTGAATTTCAACAAATTAACCGCACTGATATACTTCATAAACTTTTCGGAAGAAATCAGCCATGATCCGTTCACAGACGGAAAGACGCCCCAACTATGTCCAAATAAAGAGAACCCCCCAGATGTTTGATTTCCAAAACGGGAAGAAGCATCCATCGATACGGCAGCATTCAGAAAATACCGGTTATTATAATTATAATCCGCATTTGCATAATTTGAAATGGACTTTGTTAAATTGTTTATTCCGTCAGTTTTTAAGTATGTAAAACTTCCCGGTAAATTTACAGAAGAGTTAGATCCTGAATTGTGACCTTCCACATAATCGGACTCGTAATAATTATTTATATACCTTGTTCCCAGAAATACATTTAAATGATTTGTCGAATTAAACTGTTTTACATAATTTATCCGGGTATCACTGAATACTGAGTTATTTCTGCTTACCTGACTTTCTCTCTCATTTGATGAATAGCCTAACCCTGTCATGTAGATCGGATATGTAAAGAATAAAGGCCTGTAATAATCTTCATTCGATTTATTCAGACTATAGTCAAATTGTTCACTGATCAAAATTGAAGGTGTAACTTTAAATACAGGCTTCAATGTAATATTAAAACTATTTTGTTTTAAAGTATTGTTTGAGTAATTAATAATTCCACCCGGATTACCAATCCCCAAAATATCTGCATAAGTATATTCCGAAGTCTTTACTCCAAGCGAAGTGAAAGTATATGGACTAATAAACGGTGCTTTCGTTAAAGAAAGCCAGGTTGGTGAAGTATAACTGTCAACTCCATCATCAACCAGTTTTCTGTCTATGCGGGAGAATCCGACATTCACTCCTAACGATACTTTCGGAAACAAATTTATATCAGCATTCAATCGCAGATTATACCGTTGGAAGTCGGTCGTTTTTACAACTCCGCTATTCCCTGTATATCCTAAGGTTAAATAGTATAGGGCTTTCTCATCACCTCCATTTACATTGATGGAATAACTTTTTGATACTCCGCTTTGGTAAACCTGGTCAGACCAGTTGGTATTATTATGATAGAGATTGTATGTTGACCGAGCAGGGTTATCGTTTAAAAAAGGGATTTGCGAAATTTCAGAATTGGTAAGACTTGTTGTTCCTATTATATTTGTAACGTAAGTTTTATATCCGGCACTATTCATAACAGGAAGGATTTTAGGAGTTGTAATCATTCCAGTTACAATGTTCAGGTTGATTTTTGTTACCGTACTGGTTGCACGTTTGGTTTTAATCAGGATCACTCCGTTAGCTGCTTTGCTACCATACAGGGAAGTTCCATCTTTCATAAGGGATATACTTTCTATATCGTTGACATCGATATTGTCCAAAGGATTCGAAAAAAAGCCTTTATGAATAGAAGCAACATCGTATAAATTATTCCATATTACCCCATCAATCACAAACAATGGCTGAGCATTTGCATTCACTGAATTCAACCCTCTGATAAAAAGCGAAGCTCCCATTCCGGAAATTCCTGAACGGTTGATAGCCCTTACATTACCTCCAAACTCTGTTTGAAGAGCTTCATCTGCGGTTACAGCAGTGGTATGATTCAAATCGGTCACTCCTTTAATTGAATTAGTTGTTACAATATTATCTACAGGTCCTTCCGGTCCTTCAATCATTTTATAATAATTGCCAAAGACATCACTGTAAAGCTCAATGACTACAGAATCCCTACCCTGGACAGGGAATTCACGTACATTGTAATCGAAAGCTGAAACGTTCAATAATGCAGTTGATGAAGAGACTTTCAGTTTGAAAACACCCAGTTCATTTGTTGTAGCGGAAGCGTCACCATTTAATGTTTTAACTTGTGCCGCATTAATCGGGAGTTTTGTATGTGCATCACGTACCAGTCCGCTTAGTGAGTGTTCAGCAGTCTTAGCGTCTTTACTCTCCGCGGTTACGATCTGAGTAGACATACAAAATACTATAAAAAGCATTGTACTTATTGATTTCGTGAAACCGTTCATCCTTACTCTATATTTATAATTTTTCATGTACTTTCTAATTATTTATTATACTTTCAATTTATTGAGCCGGTTCCAAAATGACATAATCAACACGGAAGCTTCGATCAAATTTAACCGATTCAGAAATTAAAG
>Ga0302286_10000901_pt1 | contig 23009 bp, 15 predicted proteins | sample III_Fen_E2_3_FD_198765 | JGI IMG/M metagenome (GOLD analysis project Ga0302286, IMG submission 198765) | Peat permafrost microbial communities from Stordalen Mire near Abisko, Sweden - III_Fen_E2_3 | ecosystem: Environmental > Terrestrial > Soil > Wetlands > Permafrost | place: Sweden: Abisko...
TTGCATTTTCAGGTGGTAACGAAAAATCTACATATATCGTTGGATTAAATTATTTCAAAAACGACGGAATAATAGTAGGCAATAAAGATGTATTTGAACGGTATTCTGCTATGTTTAATTCCGATCATCAAATTAAAAAATGGTTGAAAGTAGGACACAACATAGATTATTCCCATTTTACGACGAAAGGTATAAATGAAAACAGCGGAGAGTTTGGAGGAACAATCGGCAGTGCATTGGCATTAGATCCTACTACTCCGGTGGAATATACGGATCCTACCAAAATTCCTAGTTTTATTCAGGGTGAAATAGCAGCAAACAAAAATCTGATTGTTAAGTCACCTGATGGCAACTACTATGGAATCTCTCAATATGTAGCCGGAGAAATTACGAATCCTTTCGTATCATTATCCAATACAAATGGTGTAGTTACCAATGACAAACTGTTGGGTAACATTTATATGGAAATCACCCCATTCCAGGGATTTAAATTCACTTCACGGATTGGATTGGAGCTAGCATTGACGAATAACCATTACTGGAATGTACCTTTTTATTACGATGCGACGAATAAAAATACAGCCGGTATTACACACGACAACAACGACTTGTATAACAAATGGACATGGGAAAACTTTGCCACCTATAATCATAAATTCGGTGAACATAACCTGACAGTACTTGCAGGGATGTCGGCAGAAGATTACACCCACAAAACCATAAATGGAACTGGAAGTCCGATGGAACATGCAATTGATAGTTATGCACAGCTTGAATTTTCGTCCCACAAAAGTGATGTGGTTTCAGGTTACACCCGGGAAATCAAAAAAGAATCCTATTTTGGACGTTTATCGTATGACTATAAAGGGAAATATCTGTTTGGAGCTTCACTCCGTGAAGATGGAGCAGGTTTATCACAAGTTCCTGCATCAGGACGTTGGGGTACATTCCCGGCAGCATCTGCCGGATGGGTTATATCGAATGAAGATTTCTTCACGAGAGGCATCATTACACAGGCAAAAGTCAGAGGTAGCTGGGGTCAAAACGGTAGTTTGAACTCGCTTGATGATAATAATTTATTTAAATACAATTCTGTAATTACAGGAACCGCTGGCGGACAACCTATTACCTACACATTGTCTGATGGTACCGTTGTAAATGCCTATGAGCCTAATGTTCTTTCGAATAAGAGCCTTAAATGGGAAACCAGTGAGCAATTAGATTTAGGGATTGATTTGAGAGCATTCGATGATAAATTAACCTTCACTGCCGATTATTTTGTAAAAACCACAAAAGATTTGATTATACAGGGTATTCCTTCATACTCGAGTGGTAACACTGCTCCACAAACCAACGGAGGTGCTATTCAAAATAAAGGTTTTGAATTCGACTTAGGATTAAGAGACAGAGCAGGTGATTTTCATTATTCGATTAATGCGAACATATCACCTATTACAAACAATGTAACAAAACTTGAACCTGTTTTTGGATCAAGAATTGGTGGTGCAAGTGTAGGCACAGGATGGCCAAATTTAACCATGTTTGAACCGGGTTATTCGGTTTGGCATTTCTTTGGGTACAAAACTCATGGTATTGACCCTGCAACCGGAAATCCAATCTTTGTGAATGCAGCCGGTAAAGATGTAAAAGCGGCGGATATAACCGACAAAGACAAACAGGATTTAGGTAGTGCCATTCCGGATTTCACATATGGTGGAAGTATCCAACTCGAATATAAGAATTTTGATTTTGGATTAACCCTGAATGGATCGGTTGGTAATAAAGTGGCATTAGGTTGGATCAGGACAGACAAATTAGCTTCCAACAGACCTACTTATTTCTATGAAGGACGTTGGACAAAAGTCGGAGACATTGCCACCAAACCTGGAGCCAATCCAGATGCTAAAACCTATCAGAGTGATCAATATATCTTTGACGGTTCGTTCCTGAGAATTCAAACGATTCAATTGGGGTATTCAATTCCACAGTCCATATTGAAACAAGCGTCAATTAAATCGCTTCGTCTCTATGTATCGCTTGACAACTTCTTTACATTTACATCTTACCCCGGAATGGACCCTCAACCAACTATTGCAAACAATGCAGCGAATAATAGTGGCGTTGACCGTGGTACCTATCCGAAAGCTAAAGATATTATGCTTGGAGCCTCTATCAACTTTTAATCAAAAAAATATTAAAAATCATGAAGACAAAAATATATAAAAAATTCACAGTTGCATTGGTAGCTTTGATATTCATGGCAGGATGCTCATCGAACTTTCTCGATTTACAGCAACAAGGAGTCACGAAAGTTACAGACTTTTACAAAACCGATGCAGATGCAACCGGTGCTATCATGGGGTGTTACAACATGATGAGAGCCATGAACTCTAGTGTTTGGACTAGTTTTTGGATGACAAAAGAATCACTTTCCGATGACATCTATACAGGTGGCGAAAACGCTGGTGACAGACCGGAATATCAGGAACTCAATACATTTACATTTGGTCCAACCAATGGCCCTATTACGAATATATACAAGTATTCCTATATGGTTATCTACAGAGCCAACATGATCGTAGATAATTTCAAAACCCCGACAGCTTATCAAAAAATCGTAATTGCAGAAGCTAAAGCTATTCGTGCATACATGTATTTTGAACTGGCAACTCTGTATGGTAATGTACCCCTGGTACTACATGAATTGTTGCCAACAGAATATGCGCAACCAAATTCAGCAGCAGTTACAAATCCTGATGGAACAGTTACTCCAACAGCTTTATACACACAAATTGAAAAGGATTTTACCGAAGCTATGGCTGACCTGCCATTGAGAAGTCAATTGAAAGCATCAGGTTCTGATTTAGCTCGATTTAGCAAAGGTACTGCACAAGCATTTTTAGGAAAAACACAGCTTTTTGAAAAGAAATATACGGAAGCTGCTAAAACCCTGAATGCGCTTATCGCTACCGGTGAGTATGGACTTTACCAACTATCTGAGATCAACAATGACTACACACAATTGTTACGTAAAAGCACTGAATTCGGAAAGGAATCAATCTTCGAAATAAGTTATTCAAGCGACCGTGTGAATGACTGGAGTAATTCTTTTGGTGACTTATGGAATGATCCTTCAAGAACCAACCCGGGAAATCTTGTATGGCAACTTTGCGGACCACGTGGTGATCAGGGATTTAACGGTGGCACAACAGGTGTCAATGGTGGATGGGGTTTTGGATATCCAACGCTAGACTTATGGAAAGCTTATAAAAATGCGGGTGATTCAGTACGTATTCACGGTGCTATTTTAAACGAATCGCAGGTAATTGCGAGCGGCGGTACTATGGGTAAAGATGGTAATTTCATGTGGGGATGTCCTGGCTTGGTTCGTCTAAAATACACCACATGGGCAAGTGAAACTTCCTCAGCAACCGGAGCAGTTCCAGATCTTTGTTATGGTTCCAACCTTAGGATCATGCGCTATTCTGATGTCCTGTTAATGGCTGCTGAAGCAAATCTGTTGGCAAGCCCTGCAGATGCTTCTACTGCATTAGGCCAGGTTAATCAGGTTAGAAGCCGTGTTAATCTTGCACCTCTCGCTACATTGACGTTGAATAATATAAAACTGGAAAGGAGACTTGAGCTCTCTTTCGAAGGATGTCGGTATCAGGACTTAGTTCGTTGGGGTGATGCAGCAAGCACATTAAAAGACCAGGGAAAATCAATTCCGACTGGGAAACGTGTTGGAGGTGTCTTACAATTCAACACAAATTCTACTGCCGGATTCCATGCTCCTAAAAATAACATGTTCCCAATTCCATTCAATGAAATGTCATCAAATCCGAATGTCAAACAAAATCCGGATTATTAATTACTCATTGAAACATAAAATTTTTATTTGACTCATTTTTGAAATAAAAATAAAACGGTTTTAATTGGTTGAAACCTTGAATAGCAGCGTACCAACTTCGGTTGGTACCTGCTATTCTTTTTTTTCTACACTCTGATTAAAAATGGACCTGCTTAGGTGTAATTTTATTTAGTATCTGCCAACTCCTGCACTCCAGAATTGAACACCCCTTTCAGAACGACATATCAGTCATTCTGTCTCTTCGGGCAATTGACCGAATACAATGTTTAAGCTTCTAGTACATAAATAGATTCCATAGTTGCCTATATCTCCCACCCTCTTATTTTTCAGGAATAAGCGTTGGTATTTTGATCCCGGGATTCCAACTGGTTACCGGATAAAAAATACAAGACAAATTAACAATTCGACTAACATTTTTTATATCTAATAACCAAACAGTTACAAAAGTTCGTTAATATCAAATGTTAAGTAATAGGCTTTGTGTAAAATAAACACTATAATTATTTGGAAAAAAAAATAATACGCTTTATATTTGCAAATCAAAACTTATTGTGTTTATGACACACCTTAATGTTGTATTTATGACACATTCATTTAATTAAGACTTAAATTCACACTGTAAAAACACATCAAGCTTCTGAATTTCATAAGCTTAAGCTCATGTCAAAATTGAACAACTATAAAACAACAAGATTTTAGTTCAATAAATTAAAGAAATTTGATAAAAAGAAATCACATGAAAAATTTTCCATCTCATTTAATGCTTTTGTTCTGTTCAATTCTATCTGAACAACCGAATAGCCATTCTGTATTTTTATCTTCTGGTTTACCACCTGCATTTACGTCTAGAAAACGAAGTTCTTAACCAATTCCAACCCAATTGGAAAGTATCCGATTGAACGAACCGTATTGTAACTGTTCAAGTTGCAATTGACGAGTACAATCCTTATTTACATAAATGCTTAAAAAATATCTCTTTCATTTTTAAATTTAAGATCAGATAAAACACTATAAAAACAATCCTTAAATTCTAATTCATTATGACTAATTCTACATGACATTAAATCATCATCAACAATGGAATTAATTAATTAAAAAAAACACTATCAAATTATTAAATTAAATCTATGAGTCAAAAATCAATTCAACGATGTAAAAACTTAGGTTTACATCAAAACAAACTATTTATTAGTTTGCTTAGTACTGTCATTTTCATGATATTTAGTACTATGCCGGTTTCAGCACAAAGCAATACTGTTAAAGGAACAGTGACCGATGAAAAGACAAACGTTACATTAATTGGGGTCAGCATTATGGTTGACGGAACAACAACCGGGACCATTTCTGATTATAATGGGAATTTCACACTAAATGTTTCAACACCAAATCCTGTATTGGTATTCTCTTATATCGGTTATAACACTCAAAAAGTAAAAGTAACTAGTAGGTCTCCATTGAATATCAGGATGACGGAAGACCAACAAAACCTGAATGAAGTAATTGTAGTAGGTTATGGTACACAGAAGAAAAGTGTTGTAACAGCATCTATTTCAAGTATTTCTTCCAGTGACATTGACAGAGTTGCCCCTGTACGTATCGAGGATGCTCTGAAAGGTACAACTTCTGGAGTTACGGTTACGGCATCTTCCGGACAACCGGGAGCAAGCTCACAAGTTCGTATACGTGGTATTGGTACAGTTAATAATTCTGATCCGTTATATGTTGTAGATGGGATGCCAATCGATGGAGGTATTGATTATTTAAATCCACGGGATATCCAATCCGTTGAGGTATTGAAAGATGCAGCGTCTGGTGCTATTTATGGTTCACGTGCAGCGAATGGTGTAATTTTAGTTACTACAAAAAGCGGCAAGTCTCAAAAAATGAGTGTAACGTATGACTTCACCTATGGAATTCAGAATCCGTGGAAACATCGTTCAGTATTGGATGCATCGCAGTATGCAGTGATGATGAATGAAGCTTCGGTGAATGCAGGACAGGGTGTTCTTTATGCTAATCCATATTCATTGGGCAAAGGCACTGACTGGCAAAGCGAGGTGTTTAACGCCAATGCACAACAACAACAACATCAATTAAGCATAAGCGGAAGTAATGATAAAATAAATTACTATTTATCAGCCGGATACTACAGTCAGGATGGTATAGTCGGAGGTAACTTTGACCGGTCGAATTATGAACGTTACACCATAAGGTCGAACACAAACTACGTATTGCTGGATACAAAGGAACGTAATTTCCTGAATCATTTCGCATTCACTCAGAATCTTTCTTTTGCTTCCATTAAATCAAGAGGTATAAGCACCAACTCAGAATACGGTTCACCACTTGGCAGTGCGTTGGTTTTTTCACCACTATTGGATCCGTATGCCGATACTCCAAGTGAAATAGCAGCTGTAAATGCCAAAACATTAGTTCCTGTACGTGACAGCAGAACTGGTACTTTGCTTAATATTGCGGGTGATGATTATAATGAAATCACAAATCCGATTGGACAACTTTCTATTCCAAATGATATCAACACTTCGAACAAATTTGTTGCAAACTTTGCTGCTGAATTAACCTTATGGGACAACCTGAAGTTTAAATCATCGTTTGGCAACGATTTGTCTTTCTGGGAAACAAACGGATACAATGTCGTGTATTATCTGGGTAAATCTAACAACAATACCCGAAGCTCAGTACATTCAACGATGAATCGTCAGTGGACATGGCAACTTGAAAACACACTTTCGTACGATAAGAAGATAGGCAGTCATAGCTTTAACATCGTTCTCGGCCAATCAGCCAAAAAACAAACAGGTAGAACTTTGTCCGGAACACGTTATTTGATGATCGCTGAAGATCCTACGAGAGCAAATATTGATTTTACTACAGGCTTGGCCTCTGATGGAAACCAGCAAGTGAGCGGTACCGCTTACAGCCCTAGCACGTTGGCTTCGTATTTTGGACGTGTCAGTTACAATTATGATGAACGCTACATGTTGCAGGCAACTGTTCGCCGAGATGGTTCTTCAAACTTCGGTTCAAACAATAAATGGGCTACATTCCCTTCATTCTCTCTGGGATGGAATCTGACCAACGAGCAATTTATGCAAAACAGCAAGCCGGAATGGTTATCAAACACGAAAATTCGTGCTTCGTGGGGTAAAAACGGGAATCAAAATATTGGAGAATTTAGATATGTCTCTTTAACCAGTTCGAACAACAACTATGATTTTGGCGCAGGAGAATCAGCAGTAATTGTAAATGGAGTTAAACCAAGCGGAACTCCTAATCCCGATTTGAAGTGGGAAGAATCTGTACAAACAGACTTTGGCGTTGATTTAGGCCTGTTTAACAACGCATTGAGTTTTACCGCAGACTATTACGTGAAGAATACCAATGGGATGTTGAAGCCTATGCCTGTTCCATCATACCTGGGAGAATCAAAACCATGGGGAAATGTAGGTTCTATGATTAACAAAGGAGTTGAACTTGAAGCCAACTATCGGTTTAAAGTATCAGGCTTTGATTTCAGAGTTGGAGCTAATACATCATATCTTTACAACAAGTTAACCAACCTTGGTAACGATGTAGGATTCGAAAATAATGATACTTATGCCAACGTAGGGACAATATCAAGAACTCAAAACGGTTATACTTATCCATTTTTCTATGGAAGAAAGACAAACGGTATTTTCCAGAATTGGGCTGAGGTAAATGCTTATAAAAATGCAAAAGGAGGTTTGGTACAACCGAATGCTCAACCAGGTGATGTTCGGTTCGTGGATGTAAATAATGACGGTTTAATTGACGACAAAGACCGTACCATGATTGGAAAAGGAATGCCAGACTGGACTTACGGATTCAATATGAGCGCTAGTTATAAAAACTTTGACCTGAGTATGGTTTTCCAGGGAACTATTGGGAATCAGATTTACGATGCTACCAGACGAACTGACTTGAAATTTATCAATTTGCCTTCGTATATGTGGGGCAGATGGACAGGTGAAGGAACTTCAAACAGCACACCTCGTTTCTCTTGGAGCGACGATAATGGTAACTGGTTGTCATCAGATCTTTATGTGAAAAATGGTGATTACCTGCGTTTAAGAAACTTGCAATTAGGATATACATTGCCTGAAAAATTCACTAAAAAAGTACTGATAAGCAGCTTGCGCTTGTATGTAAGTGGTGAAAACCTGTTGACTTTTACGAAATATGAAGGGTTTGATCCAGAAATATCATCAGGAGGAACCTCTATTGGTATCGACCGTGGATGTTACCCACAGGCAAGAACCTATACCTTTGGACTGAATTTGAAGTTTTAATTTTTAAATAATACAGAAAATGAAGAAATTAATAATTATAAGTGGTATCGTTTTAACTGCTTTAAGTTTGAATTCTTGTCAAGATAATTTTTTGACCGTTCAATCAGCGAGCTCATTATTGGCTGATGGAACTTATTACAATACGAAGGCACATTTGACTGAAGCGCTTGTAGCTGCTTACGATCCATTGAAATGGTATGACTATTCTTTTGGTCAGTACGAAAATCTGCCTTTTGTAGCAGATGTAATGAGTGACGATGTTATGACAGGCGGTAGCGATGAAAATGACGCTATGTATTTGCATAAAATAGGGAATTTCAGTGCACTTCCAACATCGGTGTGTAATAATTCATGGACCATTTGTTACTCGGGAGTAAACCGTTCGAACATTGTATTACAATTTATTGACAATGCTGCTGACATGACAGATGTTGAAAAAGCTGAATATAAAGCTGAAGCAACTGTTCTTCGTTCATTCTATTACAATATTTTATGGAAATACTGGGGAAATATCCCTTATTACGAAAAGAACTTGACTCTCCCTTATCTTTGCCCACAAAGCACCCATGATCAGGTATATGCAAAAATTGCTGCAGATCTGGAAAAAGTTATAGGTCAAAATGTTTTACCTGTTAAGTCAGCATTAGGTTCAGAAGGACATGTTACACAAGCTATGGCGGAAATGCTTTATGCGGAAGTAGTTATGTATCAGAATGACAATACCCGTTATAGCAAGGCATTGGGTTATATGAAAGATATTATTGGTTCTACCAAGTATTCTTTAGTTAGCGATTATGCTTCTATGTGGGAATCTACCGGAGAGTGGGGCACTGAATCGATTTTTGAAATCAATTATACCTCAAAAAACGGTGCTCATAATTGGAGTTCAGCTATTGCTACCGGAGGTACCGTATATCCGAAACTTATAGGTATTAATAGCTTGGGCGGAAGTCCTGACTTTGATGGTGGTTGGGGATTTGAACCGGTATGTAAAAGTGCATACACACAGTTCGACGCAACAGACAAACGCCGTGATGCAAGTATTCTGAATTTCGCAACCTATAAAGCTGCTACAGGAGCAACTTATACAGGACGCTTTGAAGATACCGGCTATTTTATGAGAAAATACCTTCCGCGTAAAGGAGGTAATGCAGGATATACAGGAAGTGCCGATATGAATTATAACAATAATGTCCGCGTGTATCGTTATGCTGAAACTTTATTAAATGCTGCTGAACTTACATTGGCTACTAACGCAGGTGCCGATGCAGGTGGTCAGGCTCAGGGTTATTTAGATGCTGTTCGCACACGTGCCGGTCTTGCATCTGTACCGGTAAGCATTGACAATATCCTGAATGAACGTCACAAAGAATTTGTGGGTGAAGGTAAACGTTATTGGGATTTGGTACGAAGTGGTAAAGCAGCCACAGTACTTGTGCCAGGTTCCACGCTAAACCGTAAGGTAGCCTGGACTGAAAGCAAGAAATATCTTCCGATACCGCAAGGTGATGTAGATTCATCACAAGGGACTTTAACTCAAAACAATTATTAATCTAATAAAGAATATGAGATTATGAATAAAATATTGATAAAGACATTTTGTGCCATAATGCTTCCGTTTGCTATGATTGCATGTACTGAAGCTAATTATGGAGATGTAAATCTGACCCACATAACAAAAAGTGATTTGAATCCAGCATTTACGGTGGTACCGGTAGTAGCAAATAAATATACCCTGACTCCTACCAGCAATAAAAATGTAATTTTTTCACAATGGGATTTAGGCGTCGGGAGTTTTGCCAAATTTAATCCAGGTGATACTCTCTTTCTCCCTGATGCAGGAGTTTACAACATAAAACGCTATGTTGTGGGAGCAGGTGGTATTACCAGCGACACGATTTCACAAACGATTACTGTTGCAACTTCGGATCCTAAATCAGGAAATTTACTTCTGGGAAGCAAATTTGTTACCCCGGCTGATTTAGCGAAATGGACCATAGGCGGTACAGGTACTCCTGCTGGAGGGGTGTGGACTTATACTCCCGGTACTGCTACAACTTCCGGAAAAGAGACATTGACAGCGAGTGGTTATGCCGGAAATGGCATCTATCAGGCAGTTAATGTCACAGCAGGTAAAAAATACCACATTGATATGATGATTAGTTCTACGACTGGTCTATCTGACAGCTGGCTTGAAGTGTATTGTGATTATACGAATCCGACAACAGTAACAGGAGACTACTCAGTAGGTGGAAAACGTTATAGTGTCAGCACATGGGATAATGCAGCAGCTAAAAGTCCTTTCTCAGGAAAGATTTCCAAGTTGATATTAGGAAAGGCAACTGATAATGTCGGAACTTTCACAGCCACTACAACAGGAACTGTTTATTTGGTAATCCGTGGTGGTGGTAATGATATGAAGGCTGGAATATCAATAACGAATATTGAATTCAGAGGAATGTAATAATAATTTCCAACAGTACTTAACAGCCGGATTTTGAAAATAAATCCGGCTGTTATAAAAATTTTATTTTTAATTAAGCATGCTTCTATTCTAAAATTTTATAGTCTTAAAACATTAGTCTGTTCATTGATATAAAATGAATATGAAGTATATAAGAATTTGATTTATATTAACAAATAAATCAGTTATCATAAGGGTTGCTCAAAAAGTTGATTTTCATGGTTCTCACTCTATGGGTTTATTTAGGTATTTAACGTTGTTGTTGTTTATTATAACCTTTAGCGTTACTTTTTGAGCACCCTTTTTTAATATATTACTCCGAATTTCGTTGTTTAATAATCTAATACTCACATAAGATGTCATTGAAGAATATACTACCTATATTTGTATTAATACTAATCGTAAACTCGTGTACCGGTAGTAATACCCTCGATATAAACCAAGCACCTACCAATTTATCGGTAAAAGTACAACCTGTCGGTTCATCCAACTCTGCTCCCAATGGAGATGGAAGCGGTTCAGTAAATTTTACTGTATCAGCAAAGAATGCAACATCCTATATGGTTCAAACTGAAGGAAAAACCCTTGTTATAAATGACAAAGAAGGTGGAACTGTAAATTATATTTATACCTCCCAGCCGGGACAAACTGCAACTTACACTGTCCTTGTAGCAGCTTACAACGGCAATATCCATAAAGACACTACTTTTCAGGTATCAGTCTATTATAAAGACCAATACACATTAAAATGGTCGGATGAGTTTGATGGAACATCATTAAACACCAATAACTGGGCTGTGGAAACCAATATCCACGTTAACAATGAACTGCAGACTTATACCAATTCAGGGAATTATTCAATCGCAAACGGAGTATTAACCATAACCTGTAAAAAGGTGAATAATGATGGAGTTTATGGTAGCTATACCTCTGCTCGTTTAAATACTTCCGGGAAAAAGAGCTTTAAATACGGACGTTTAGAAGCACGTCTCAAATTACCCAAAGGGAAAGGTACATGGCCCGCTTTCTGGATGCTTGGTGAAAGTATTGGGTCTGGTACAGGATGGCCCAAGTGTGGAGAAATTGATATCATGGAGTATGTCGGAGTTGATCCATCATGGGTTCAGGGATCATTACATTCTCAAAGCTATTATGGCAGTAATTCCAAAAACGGCAGATATCAACTTCCTTCAACCAACGATGAGGCTGAATGGCATGTTTACGGTATACTCTGGGATGCAAATAAAATTTCATTCTATCTCGACGATTACACAAAACCATATTATACCTATTTTGCTTCGGCAACAAAAACGGCAGACAACTGGCCGTACGATAACAACTTCTTTGTTCTTCTAAATTTTGCTTTTGGAGGTGATTGGGGTGGTTATGCCGGTATTGATAAAACTCTTGACAACATGACATACCAAATTGATTGGGTGCGGTATTATGCTCAGTAATTACATGTTGATATATAAAATTTAAAAGATAAAAGTTATGGGTGTTACTATGTCAAAATTATGCGTGTTGGCTGCCGGAATTATTGCCATCAGCTCCTGCAGTAAAAATGCAATTCCTCCAACAAATTTTCAAGTGAAAACATTTCTTGCAGGATCTTCTGCCAGTACTCCTTACGGAGATGGCAGTGGAGTTGCAACTTTTACTTTAACTGCAGATAATGCTGATTATTATCAGGTATATTTACCGGAGGATAATGGAACACTTACATTGCACAATCCGAAAGGAGGAGATTTAAATTATACTTTCACAAAAAATGGCGGTAAAAACACAACCTATTCAGTTCAAGCTTCTGCCTGCAATTCAAGCGGTTGTACGAATTCAAATTCAGAAACAACCGTTTATTATGCCCAACCTAAAAGCGATGTTTTATTCTGGAAAACAAATCCGGCAGCAAACATTTATTTTTCCCGACAGGCTGTTGGATTAAATTTCAGTCATACAACAAACGCCAATAAAACAATTGTAGTTGACTCTACCCAAACTTATCAGAAAATTGATGGTTTTGGATTTGCACTTACAGGTGGTAGTGCAACCCTTATAAACGGACTTTCAGCAACAAATAAGACATCGTTGCTGAAAGAACTTTTTGCAACCGACTCAACCAATATCGGAGTAAGTTATCTGCGCATCAGTATAGGGGCTTCTGATTTGAGCGACCATGCATTTTCATACGATGAAGTTGCAGGGGATCTGACACTTCAGAATTTTTCTATCAATGAAGAAATGAAAGATTTAATACCTGTCCTGAAACAAATTGTTCAACTGAACCCTGCCATTAAAATTATTGCAACTCCATGGTCGGCTCCGGCTTGGATGAAGACAAACGGTAGTTTTTCAGGAGGAAGTTTGAAAGCAGAATGTTATGATGTATATGCCAGGTACTTTGTTAAATACATACAAGCCATGCAGGCAGAGGGTATTCCGATTGAAGCTGTAACACCTCAAAATGAGCCGCTCAATGCAAATAATAATCCTGCGATGGTAATGCAAGCTAACGAACAGAATAATTTCATCAAGAACTATCTGGCTCCTCAGTTTAAAGCGAATAATATCAAAGCTAAAATCATTGTTTATGATCACAACTTAGATGTTCCTGAATATGCAGAGCAGATATTGAGCGATGGAGAAACATACAACCTGGTGGATGGTTCGGCATTTCATTTATACTCAGGGAATATCAACACAATGTCGACGATACATAACAAATACCCGGATAAGAATCTCTACTTCACTGAGCAATACACTGCATCGTCCGGCAATTTTGCAGGTGACTTGCAGTGGCATATTCAAACCCTGATCATCGGAGCTACTCGTAACTGGAGTAAAAATGTTATTGAATGGAATCTTGCATCCAATCCTGAATTGGGACCACATACCATTGGTGGCTGTTCAACTTGTCTGGGAGCAATAACCATTAATGGAAGCAGCGTAACAAAACGAAATGTCAGCTACTATATTATTGCTCATGCTTCAAAATATGTACGTCCGGGAGCCACCAGAATTAGTTCAACAGATTTTGGAGATTTACCGAATGTTGCATTTAAAAATACGGATGGTTCAAAAGTACTGGTTGTGCTAAACAATACCAGTTCAACGCAAACATTTAACATACAGATTAATGGTGCAACCGTTTCTCCTGTATTGGAAGCAGGAAGTGTCGGGACTTTTGTATGGGGACAAAAATAAAGTTATAAAACAAATAACAACAATATTATTATTCAAATGAGAAAACACATAGTATCTCTGGCTATAGCATTTATTTACTGCAGTTTATATGTCAATGCAAATCAATTGACTAAATCGGGTGAGGTTCAGACAGCTAAACAGTATACCACATCCCAAACCGGGAATTTACGATTATCTTATAGAGGTGAACTTCAGTTTACAACGGATAAAAAACCGGATGTCGATGCAAGCATTTCAATTAACCAGGATAAGAAATTCCAGACTATCCTTGGGATTGGTGGAGCATTAACTGACGCTTCGGCTGAAACATTTTTCAAAATGCCAGTATCTAAACAAAACGAATTCATCAAAGCGTATTACAACCAGACCGATGGAATTGGTTATACCCTGGCAAGAACAAACATGAATAGTTGTGATTTTTCGAGTGACAGTTATACATACGTTTCGGATAACGATGTTGCGTTGAAATCATTTAATATCAGCCACGATTTGAAATACCGCGTTCCATTCATTAAAAAGGCGATTGATGCAGCCGGTGGAAAACTAACCTTATACGTGAGCCCATGGAGTCCTCCGGCATGGATGAAAGACAATAATAACATGTTGCAGGGAGGTAAATTATTGCCTGAATACAACCAGGCATGGGCGAATTATTATGTACGGTTTATCCGGGAATATGAAAAAAACGGTATTCCGGTATGGGGCCTGTCAGTACAGAATGAACCAATGGCAAAACAAACCTGGGAATCGTGTATTTTTAGTGCCACTGAAGAAAAAGACTTTGTGAAGAATTACCTGGGGCCAACGCTTCATAAATCAGGAATGGCAGATAAGAAAGTGATTATCTGGGATCATAACCGCGACTTGATGTTTCAACGTGCCAGCGATGCCTACAGCGATAAAGAAGCAGCTAAATATATCTGGGGAACAGGTTTCCATTGGTATGAAAACTGGGCAGGTGGTTCACAACAATTCAGTAATGTACAACGGGTAAATGAAGCTTTTCCGGATAAAAACCTGATCTTTACAGAAGGGTGTATCGGGGATTTTGATCTGGCTAAAATCAATGATTGGAACCATGGCGAGCATTACGGGGAGTCGATGATCAATGACTTTAACAATGGAACGGTGGCATGGACCGATTGGAATGTATTATTGGATGAACAAGGAGGACCAAATCATGTGAAGAACTTTTGCTTTGCACCGGTTCACTATAATACCAAAACGGATGAATTGATTTATAGCAATGAATTTTACTATATCGGGCATTTCTCGAAATTTGTAAAACCTGGAGCACGAAGGATATCGGTGGCTTCAACAAAGAGCTACCTGCTGACTACAGCTTTTCAGAATGTTGATGGTAAGATTGCAATAGTCGTCATGAACCAGGGAGATAAGAGTCAATCCGGTTTGATCTGGATTAACGGGAAGTCTGCCAAAACAATTATCCCTGAACGATCCATATCCACATTTGTGATAGAGTAAGTGATTTTGAAGTTTAGTTTACAAACTGAGGGAGGTATTATTTAATACCTCCCTTTCCATAGGGTTCTTAACCACTCTCCCAGTTTACTTTCAGCCGGACTGTCCTGTACTTTCCATATACGTTCGTTCTTCAGCTCCGTTGGCAGGAACTGTTGTTCCACGAAGTGGTTCTGATAGTCGTGAGAGTATTTGTAATCTTTCCCGTAGTTCAGGTCCTTCATCAGCTTAGTCGGTGAATTACGCAAGTGAAGAGGCACCGGTAGATTTCCCGTTCGTTCCACCAATGCTAAAGCATCATCAATGGCCAGGTAAGCAGAATTGCTTTTCGGGGAAGCAGCCAGGTATACGGTAGCTTCAGAGAGGATAATCCGTCCTTCGGGCCATCCTATTTTTTGTAAAGCATCAAAGCAGGCATTGGCAAGCAACAAGGCATTCGGATTAGCCAGCCCGATATCTTCCGATGCTGATATTACCAGCCTACGGGCAATAAATTTTGGGTCCTCCCCTCCTGCTACCATGCGTGCCAGCCAATAAACTGCAGCATCAGGATCACTTCCCCGGATGGATTTTATAAACGCTGAAATAATATCGTAATGCATTTCACCATCCTTATCGTAAGCCGATGGATTCTGTTGCAGGCGTTCAGTAACCGTTTCGTTTGTAAATACGACTTCTTCCGACTGATCGGAATTCGCTACCAGTTCAATAATGTTTAATAATTTGCGTGCATCCCCACCCGAAAAACGGATCATGGACTCGGTTTCCTGAAACACTATTTTCCGGTGTTTTAATTCAATATCCGTCTTAATAGCGTATTCAGCAAGTTCCATCAGGTCTTCCTTCTCCAGCGGCTTCAGTACATATACCTGACAACGCGAGAGAAGGGGCGTAATGACTTCAAATGATGGATTCTCGGTAGTTGCCCCAATCAGGGTAACTGTTCCGTTCTCAACGGCTCCCAGCAGGGAATCCTGTTGTGACTTGCTGAAGCGGTGTATCTCGTCGATGAACAGTATCGGGTTAGCCTGTGAGAAAAAACGATTGGCTTTTGCCTTTTCGATCACTTCCCTCACATCTTTCACCCCTGAAGTCACGGCACTCAACGTATAGAACGGGCGATCCAGCTTATTGGCTATAATCTTAGCCAGCGTTGTTTTTCCTACCCCGGGAGGTCCCCAGAGTATAAACGAAGCAACATGACCCGATTCAATCATCTTCCGCAGGATGGCATTTTCACCAACCAAATGTTTCTGACCGATATAATTATCGAGGGTTTGCGGGCGTAAACGTTCAGCTAAAGGAGGCATGGAGGAATATATTTTAAGATTGGATGAATTGAAAAAAGCATAGTAAAGAACAAAACAGCAAGTTCACCATGTAACCCGCCAGGTTCTGTTTTAGTTCTACAAATGTAATAATAATGTGCCGATAAGACAAAAACAGGACGATTTGTTGATGAGGCGATGTGAAGATGTGGTGATGTGAAGCCGTGGTAATTAATTGACGGGATAATTTAGTGAACTGTTGATGAATTGATATTTCTGTTTACAAAACGTCTAAAATAACCAACTATGATATTCATCATTTCATTGATAAGTAAGTGGTACAATTTAATGTCTTGTTTTATATTTCTAAAATAGTACCTCTCCCCCTGCCCTCTCCCACTCCCGATAGCTACCGGGAGTGGGTGATAGACCAGAGGGTTCATGAAGTTTTATTATGAATAACAGGACATTATATATACTTCCTGCTGCTTAGTCTGATTTAAAGCAACCAGAGAAACGCACATTTATTTTATAATTATAAATTCAATGTCTCTTTTCACCTTTCTGAAACCCAACCCATATTTTTCTTTCCAACTCGTTTTGATCACTGCAAATAACGGCCACTTAATATTCTGATTTAAACAAAACTGGTGTTCTAAATCAGAACTCATAATATAAACATCCGGATATCGTTTGTCTAAAATTTCTCCCAAATGGGATAAAGAATAGTGCCGTTCACTGGCAAGAAGTGGTAAAACAGCTTTTTGATACTGTATCGGATCTGCAATATAAAGTTCCCATACATCCTTTGATATCAACTGCCTTGTAAAGGTAACCTTCATCGCTTTCTGCATATAATCCGAAACTATCCTTAAGCTGTAATCCGGATCTTTAGGAATTTGTTTCGTAATATAGCTGACATTGACAGCCATATCTCCAAAATCAGTATTCAAAAAATACTTTCGTGGTCTTTCAAGTATAATTTCGAGGACTTCGGCCAGTTTATAGTTTTCAAATATCACCTTTCCAGGTACAATCCGAAAGCCATTTGCAGCATTTGTATAGTTTCCTTTATTCATCGAAAATGAAAAATCAGCATTCTTTACCTCATAATCTGGTAGGTTGGAATAGATTCTTTTGTGTCCGGAAGATGAATTGCCTGAATTCTTCTCATCATAATTAGCCAGGTAGGAATAGACACTTTTGCGACTGGAGGATGAATGGCCTGAATGCTTCATCGGGTTATTAGCCGGATTTGAAAAACTCAGAAAGGCAAAACTGAAAAATATACAATTATACAGGGCATGATACGCCATGCTCCAGGGTAATGAAAACCGGACACGGATATACCCTAATATTGTTCCGGTAACCAGTTGGGGAAAAACCAATACAATGATCCAGGGCCATAAATTCCGGTAATTGCTGAAATTAAAAAAATGAAAACATCCAAATAGTAATATAATGAAATAAAAAAAATATTTGAAGTATTTATTCCATAATGCATGCACTTTTACCTCAAAGGTATCATCATCGGCACGTGCAATTTTAGAGATTAAAACGGTAGTCCAACGTAATAGATAATTGTTTTTGTAACGCAGCGGTAACCTGAATAACAATTCCTCAAAAACAGGAACTGTCACAACTCCAACAAGAATGAGTTTTAGGTATGAGAACCTATTCACCATGGTTGAAATGGCATTAACTCCTGGTTCAATCCAATGCAATTTTTTCAGGTAACCTGATATTATTCCATGAATGAAAATAAGCAGCAGCGAAAAAAGGAAAAGGAGAAACATCGTTTTGACCTTACTGCCAAAGGTAGCATCAACATCCTTTTCGTCAATTGGATTTTTGAGATAATTGATAAAACGGCTGATAGTGCCAGTATCTTTCATGCTGAATAGGTTTAGAATGAATGTTCCTTACTTTATTTTAAAACAATGTATGTTTATTCTTTGCAAACATACAAAATTAACTTAACATATTAAACATTTTTAAAATAAATTACAAACAAACTAAAAGAATACATCCTTATAAAAAAAATGAAGTTTTTACCTTGTCAATACCATTCCATACGTTTCCAGAATAAAAAAGTGAAATTATTTACATCCTTGATATAAAAAAAATGATTATCCGCTATATGTCATAAAATAGATATTATATCCCAAATCCGAAGGATTTGAATGTGAATAGCCATGTATGCAATGCATGGATGATGATAATCGCAAAACACCAACCACGAAGTGGTTGAATAGCTAAAGCGAATATATCTTTTTAAATTCAATCAAATACGCATTCAATTCTTAAAGTTTTATTTATTGTTATTCAACCCCTTTCGGGGTTACATTCTTTTTTATTTCATTTTCCATGCATTGCATACATGGCTATTCACATTCAATTCCTTCGGAATTATAAAAAAATAACAAACAAAATAATAATTCAACCCATTAGGAGTTTTTCCGCATAATCCTATATAAAAAATACTCATCAAATGATTTCAGTCATTCGATGAGTAATAATATGCTAAGTATATACTTTAAATTTCAGCAAGTTACATTCAGGCTTTCACATAATGCAACTGAACCAATCCTTTGTTGTACGAAGAAGAGCTGATCAGCTGTAAAGTCAGTTGCGGGCGGCTGTTGTTGAAGAGTTGCAGGCCATTGCCTAACAATACGGGAATGATCGAAATATAAAACTCATCGATCAGGTTTTCCATGAGCAGTTCATTCACAATTTCAGCACCACCATCCACATAAATGCTTTTGCCCTCCTGGTTTTTAAGGGTATGGATAAGTTCTTTCAGGTCACCGGTGTGAAATTTTGCAGCACCAACTGTCGGCCTGGGAGTGTGGGTAATGATGTATAAGTCTTTGTCGGTAAGGGGATATTCAAGGCCCATAGACAGAACCTTTTCATACGATTTACGGCCAACAATGACCGTATCCACCGTATTCACGAAATCTTTGTAGCTATAGTCCTGGCCATTTTCTTCTACCAGGGATAGAAATTCCAGTCCATTGTCGGGAGTTGCAATATAACCATCCAGACTCATGGCTATATACAGGATTACGTTGCGTTGGGTACTCATTTATTCATAGGTTTAATTGTTAAATGTGCGTAAAAGTAATCATTGTTTAGTTATTAACAACCTGTTTAATAAAATAATTTAATATTTTTTTTCAACAATATTCTGATTAGCATTGTCATACGCAGCAATGGAGGCAGGAGACATGAATTTCGCCTCTTCGCACGATTGAAGAAAACTAAACCAATGGGTTGTTATACGCACAAAAAAAACACCGCCCATAATTGCAGGATCATGAATCCGGGAATTCCCGGATAAGGTAAAAAACTGTTCTTATGGATCATTTTCACCGTTTTTTTCTGACTGTCATTTGCTCATACTTCATAGGGGGTTCCGAGGGCCTTCCGAGGGCCTTTCGAGGGCCTTTCGAGGGCCTTTCGAGGGCTAAACCTCACTGAACCCCCTCGGAACCCCCTGTCAACCCTCTCCAAATCCTCTTTATAAGTAGATTACACGGTTACACGGCAGGCTTTATAAGGATAAAAAAAAAGAGCGTAACGCTCTTTTTAACCGGTTAGGGTTTTTGTAAAAAATTTTAGTCCATAATCTGTATCCTTGAAACCCTGAAGTTGTATATCGAAGGATAGGACATTAACATAGCAGATTATCTCAATACTTCTACCAGCTTATGGATATGTTCGGGAGTTGTTCCACAGCATCCACCGATAATATTGGCTCCGGCATGTGCCAGCTTAGGTGCAAAAGCAGCCATCATCTCCGGTGATTCGGGAAAGACGGTACAGACTCCCTGCAACACGGGCAACCCGGCATTCGCATGAATCAGTACCGGGATATTACTATCCACCGAGCGGATTTCTTCGGTGATGCTGATCATCCCTTCTATCCCGTTACTGCAATTGGCACCCACCATATGCGCCCCTGACTCCTTGAGGGCAACCACCATTTCGGCAGGCGACACCCCCATCATGGTGCGGTAATCGCCTGTTACCAAATGATCGAATGTCATGGTACAGATCACTTCACAGGGTGTATTTTCACGAGCGGCACGAACAGCAATCGAAGCTTCATCGATGGCAGTCATTGTTTCAATTATGATAGCATCCGCCCCACCCTCGTATAAGGCAATAGACTGTTCTTTGAAAGCATCATACAGTTCTTCTTCGGTAACATCACCCATGATCAGCATTTTACCTGTTGGCCCAACCGAGCCCAGGACATATTTATCATTCCCGGCAGCAGCACGGGATATTTCAGCAGCTTTCCGGTTGAGCGTGTACACCTGGTCTTCCAGTCCGAAAGTTTCCAGTTTAAAGCGGTTCCCCCCGAAACTGTTTGTTTCGATCATATCAGCCCCCGCAGCAATATAGCCCCGGGCGATATCGAGTACTGCATCCGGATGAATATCATTCCACAGTTCGGGGCATGTGCCGGCCTCCAGTCCCTTAGACTGTAAGAATGTTCCCCAGGCACCGTCGGAAACAAGTGTCCTGCCTTGCGCAATAAGTTCTAATAATGTTGGTTTCATTTGGTTGAATATTTTTTGAATTGATTTTTCCTGAATTTATTACGGTTGATTTATTCCTCTGCCATCAACCATTTCCCTGCAACAGTTTGATGCAGCAAAGCAAAGATAATAAATTTTCCAACAAGTTGACAAAAAAATCCCTGAATCCGAATGATCCGGATACAGGGATATGTGATGTTACGATATAGATTCTTTAATTTTCAGTAGGTTGCTCATTTATGTCTACTGTTGGCTTTGGTTTAGCAGGAACCGGTTTCTTCTTCTTTTTACGGGGTACATAGGTACCGGGCAAAATAACATCAATCAAATGTTTTCCCAGAAGACCCAGCTTAACAGCACAACCTAAGGCGGCAAAACTCAACAGGATAGTCACCCATGTATAGGTATCCTGTGTAAACAGAATTAATTGAGTAAAAGCAAGAACTAAAATGGCAGAGCTGAAAATTATTTTAGATTGCAACAAAGGAGTTCTCAGGGTTTTGAATCGTGTAATTCCATCCACTAACCCTGAAATAAAAGAAAGGATTAATGAAAATGGCAATGCAACTATCGAAAAATTAATAACCGAATAAATAATCGTTTCCTGAAAATTAGGGAATATCAAATGAAAGATGATCAGCATGGGGGTTAAAGCCACAAATGTCTGCGACAGATGGATAGCGATGGGGTGAATATCCAACGCTAAAATGAATAATCGATTGGCAGAAACCTTTTCGCGGTAAGGTTCGAATACATTCCGCGGTAATCCACAGGCAGGACAAACATCTCCAAGTTCACTTGCTTTCATAACATATCCGCAAGGCCGGCAACGTACTAATTCTTCGTCTATCATAATTGGTAATTTTAAATTTTAATTTAATTATGCAAATATAGTAAGGAATAAATAATTAATAATAATAAAAGTACATTATTTTGAAGGGAAAATGATTGGCGAATGGGTTTATTTCGTTAATTAACTCAACTTCCCGATAGCTATAGGGATAACTTACTCCCATACCTGCACCATGGTTTTAAGCCGCATTCTTCACACTTTGGTTTTCGGGCTACACAAACATACCGTCCATGCAGGATTAACCAGTGATGTGCCTTCGGAATAAGTTCTTCGGGAATGTATTTTACAAGTTCCTGTTCGGTTTGTAATGGATTTTTTGAATTGGTGGTAAGTCCAAGACGTTCGGAAATACGGAACACATGGGTATCAACCGCCATTGCCGGCTTGTGGAAAACAACAGAAGCAATCACATTTGCCGTTTTGCGTCCAACACCTGGCAAAGTCTGAAGTTGATCCACATCATCAGGTACTATTCCCCCGAAATCGGAAACAAGCTTTTGGGCCATATGGACCAAATGGCCGGCTTTATTATTGGGATAGGTCACCGAACGGATGTACTCAAAAATTACTTCCGGAGTAGTAACAGCCATCACTTCGGCAGTAGGGAAATCAGCCAGCAGGCGTGGGGTAATCATATTCACCCGTTTATCGGTGCATTGAGCCGACAGAATAACAGCTACCAGCAGTCCAAACGGATCGGCATACGCCAGTTCTGTTTCGGCAACAGGCATATTTTCGGTAAACCAGGCAATAATATGTGCGTATCGTTGTTTTGTAGTCATGCTGAAGAGTTGAAGAGTTTGATTGTTTGAAGAGTTTGAATGTTTAAAGAGTTTACGGATTCAATGTTTTAGATAAAGACATGGGTCATTGTGCACTTAAAGTGATTTAAGTCCATCGGGTTGTTTTTTCTGCAAATTTATGGGAAAAGATGTAATAAGCGAGTTCCTTTTTATTATTTTTTCATTTTAAAATTGTATATT